>Ga0183098_10119_pt1 | contig 289196 bp, 277 predicted proteins | sample BioMet9_FD_128884 | JGI IMG/M metagenome (GOLD analysis project Ga0183098, IMG submission 128884) | Microbial communities from bioreactor (seeded with sewage sludge) at Lawrence Berkeley National Lab, California, USA - Biofuel... | ecosystem: Engineered > Bioreactor > Anaerobic > Unclassified ...
GGCATACACTCTGCTGCTATTATCTCCACTCCTTTTCGCTTGCATAGTGTACTCAGTATATTCGCTATATCTGCTTTGATTACTCCGTATATTACTTGTCGCCTGTACTTCGGCGCAAATACAATGTGATACTTACATTCCCATGTAGTGTGTGATAATGTATTCTTGTCCACGCGGATACCTCCTTGTTGTAATTTGTGCGGTTTCGGACCCGTCACTTATTATAATCTTGGAGGTTCTTTATTCTAGGGCTTAAGCCGATTCGGGGTCCACCTGCCGAGCAGGTGGTTTATTTGGATTGGTATCCAAAAGGAAGCCGTCGTTACCGCGGTATGAAACCGCAGTGCGACGGCTTTTTTCTTTTCTGTTTTACGATTGCTTTTTCTTTCCCGTTTTATCTTTCAGCGTCCGGTCATTTTGTTTCTGTTGAAATTGATGAGGCAGCCGGCCTTTATGATTTCCTTTTCGTCCTCCGTAAGAGGCGCGATATACAGCGTGATTTCCCTGACGGTATTTCCGGAAATATAGGCTTTGATCTCTTTTCCGTCTTCTTCCAGCGCCTTTCGGATCCCCGGGATATAGATCGTGTCCCCAACTTCAAAATCCGGGGTTCCCTTCATCTGGAACGGCAGCATCCCCCAGTTGATCATATTGGAACGGTAGCGCTTGGTGGCATATTCCGAGCATATGTTTGCAAGCCCGCCCAGGACTCTCTGGCAGCTGGCCGCCTGTTCTCTCGCAGAACCGTCTCCCGGTTTCACGCAGTAGATCACGCTCCCTGTTTCCGTCTCTTCGGGAGAGGCATCTTTCAGTTCCGGCACTGTCCTTAACCGCTCGAATATATCTTTTACGGACGGATCTGTTTTTCCGGAAAGGCGGTCCTGTTCCGTCTGCATGACTTCCTTTGCCTTTCCCACATAAAGAGGATCTCTCCTGGACAGCGTGAACTCCGCAAGCCCCAGCGGGTTGGACCGGAAGGAAGAAGTTTCGCCGGACGGGATCAGTTCGTCGGTCGTGGTAACAGGATCCATGATTTTGGAGCAGACCTTCAGCAGAATATTTTCCGCAAGCGGTTCCATTTCCGGCCAGTCTTTTATGTTGGGGCCGTAAACAAGCGCATTTTCCTTCTTTGCTTTTCCGAATCCGCAGTACACCCTTGCCCTGTAGGAAGAATCATCATAATCGTCTTCCGGAACTGTGAAGTCATCCTTTACGACTTCTTCCGCCGAAGTCAGGATACCGCCGTTTGCCGCCGTTGCGGCAACGGAACAGGCATCCATGAGCGCGACCGCCGCAAGCTGTCCCTTGCCCGGCTTGGAGCCTTCACGGTTCGGGAAATTCCGTGTCGTATGACGGACACTCAGTTCATTATTGGCAGGCGTATCCCCGGCGCCGAAACACGGTCCGCAGAAAGCCGTCTTGACAACGGCTCCCGCCGCCATCAGTTCGGATACCGCTCCCTTTCTGTCCAGATCCATGAAAACCGGCTGCGATGCCGGATAGACGTCCAGATTGAACACGCCGTTCCCGCATGATTTTCCGCGGAGGATATGCGCCGCATTCATGATGTTGGTGTAAGTCCCGCCGGCGCATCCCGCAATAATCCCCTGCTGTACGTGCAGCTTCCCGCCGGAAATCTTGTCTGTCAGACTGAAATGGATATCATTGCCGGCAAACTGTTTCTTCACGTTCTCTTCCACCGAATGCAGTATGTCTTTCAGGTTTGCATTCAGTTCGTCGATCTCAAATGCGTTGCTCGGGTGGAAGGGCAGCGCGATCATGGGCTTCACCGTACTTAAATCAACATAGATCATACCGTCATAGTAAGCCGTGTCCTTCGGGTTCAGTTCCCTGTAGTCGCCGGGACGCCCGTGCTTTTCCAGATACCGCCTGGTGTCCCCGTCCGTTCTCCAGACAGAAGAAAGGCAGGTGGTTTCCGTGGTCATGACATCCACGCTGTTCCGGAAGTCCGTCGTCATGGTGCCGACGCCCGGGCCTACGAATTCCATGATTCTGTTTTTCACATATCCGTTCCGGTAGACTTCGCGGATAATGGAGAGTGCGACATCCTGAGGCCCTGTTCCCGGTCTTGTTTTACCTGTAAGGTAAACCGCGATCACGCCGGGGTAATCCACATCATAGGTTTCCCTTAAAAGCTGTTTTACAAGCTCTCCGCCGCCTTCTCCGACCGCCAGCGTACCCAGCGCGCCGTAACGCGTATGGCTGTCGGATCCCAGGATCATTTTCCCGCATCCGGCCATGTTTTCCCGCATATACTGATGGATGACGGCAAGATGCGGCGGCACAAATATCCCGCCGTATTTTTCCGCGGCAGAAAGCCCGAATACATGATCGTCTTCGTTGATCGTCCCTCCGACCGCGCAGAGAGAATTATGGCAGTTTGTAAGAACGTACGGAATGGGAAATTCCGTCATCCCGGAAGCCTTTGCCGTCTGTACGATGCCGACAAACGTGATGTCATGGGAAGCCATGGCATCAAACCGGATTTTCAGCTTTTTCATGTCTCCGGAAGTATTGTGGTCTTTCAGAATGGACCAGGCAATGGTCCCCTTCCTTGCCTCTTCCTTTGAGACTTTCTTGTCCGCCGGCAGACCGGCTTTCTGAAGATCTTTTTCCTCTACGATATCTTTCCCGCCGAAAAGATAAACACCGTTTTCATACAGTCTGACCATGACAGCTCCTTTTCCCGTAAACAGATATCTTGTATAGTACGAAATTCTGCGAAAAAAAACAAGACCGCCGGAAAAACCGGCGGTCACGCTTCATGATAAATTATTTCACGATCTCGTTGATCTGGCTGACAAGAGTATCCACATCCAGTCCGTGTACCTGGCATGCCTCTTCCAGTGTTTCGCCCTGTGATGCCGGGCAACCCAGGCAGTGCATTCCCGCACGCATAAGAATGGGAGCTATATTCTCATTGGTGGTAATGAGCTCGCCGATGGTCATCTCTTTATTGATTGCCATATGATGTCCTCCTGATTTTCATTCCCTCTGTCGGAGGGATGAGTGCATTCTAGCATAATTCCTAGTACTTTGCAAGGGATTAATTTTCACCTTGTGATGAAAGCTTGAATTTTTCCTCACTGTCGTATACAATGAATAGGTATCTTTAACAGATAATCCAAAAGGAGGATTTCGAAATGGCTCATAAGATTACTGATAAATGCGTCAGCTGCGGAACCTGCGCAAGCGAGTGCCCGGTAGGAGCAATTTCTCAGGGAGACGGCAAATATGTGATCGATCCGGATACCTGCATTGACTGCGGAACCTGCGAAGCTGCCTGCCCGAACGGCGCTATCGAAGCTTAATTGGCATTATCGAGCGAAAACAAATACAGCCCGGGACTTTAAAGGTCCCGGGCTGTATTTATTTTTCCCTGCCGGCATTGCTCCTTCCGCCATTACGGATAAAGACTAATTCCCGGATAATAATATCCCTTGACCGTTGACCCTGTAAGATTTCTTGAAGAGTCATATCTCGCGTACAGCGCCGACGTTACCGTGAATACCTTCATATCGCTGATCTTGACGTCGCCGCCCTTGCCGTTAACCTTGAAGCTGCAGTCGATGAATTCATATGTGGTACCCGACGCCGTGGACGCATCCTTCGAAAGCGTATCCGCGTCTACGGTGCTGATATCCGTTCTGCACCAGATAACATGCCCTGTGTTGTTGTAACGGCATGCCATCCAGTAATATTCCCCGCCGCCGACATAGGAAGGACTGCTGCATGTCGGAATCCCGTATTTCTCCATCAGCGCCTTGTATTCGTCCATCTTCTTGATCTTGATCGCCCAGGAATCCGTCGCACCTCCCGATCCCGCAACGGTACTTGTGGTCTGCTGGTAATACGCCGTGGAATCCACGCGCATGTTCTTGCCGGAATTGTTGAATGCGGAATAATTTGACGAAATCAGCCGGAACAGGTCTTCGCTTGCATTGACGTAATCGGGTTCCGCCTCTATCGGATCCGTGGATACCGATCCCGTGTAAAATTCCGATTTCACACCCGTAAACACAGCTTTTAAGGAATATCCGACATCGGACGCCGTCAGGGTATACATGGTATCGGTGGCACCGGAAATTTCCGTCCAGGAGGCGCCGTCTTTGCTTCTCATCCACTGGCATGTCGCGACGTTTTCTTCCGCGTTGGACGATGCGGTAAGAACGCTTCCTGACGTATGGGTTCCGGAAATATCCGGCGAAGGAAGCTTTTTCATGACCGGTCCCGAAACGGCATATGCTTCGCCGCTGTACGGGTCTTTCCCCCGTACATCCAGCCGGATGTATTTTTTCCAGGCAGCCTCCGGAACCGTCAGGGAAGTTCCGGTTTCCCCTTCGATATCCGTCCAGCTTCCGCTGTCTTCCGTATCCGCATACTGCCATACACAGGTAAAGTCCGCATCGGACGGCACTGCGGAAGCCACAAGCCTTTCCCCGACGATCGTCTTCCCGGTGATCGAAGCCGCCGTGATTTCTTCGGCTTTTTCCGTTGTTTCTTCCGTGCTTTCCGTCCCGCTCGTGGTCTCTTCTCCGGTCGTTGTTTCCTCTTCGGTTGTTGTTTCTTCTCCGGTCGTTGTTTCCGCCGGGGAAGTCTCCGGCCTTGTGTGCTTAGTCGTTTCCGGCGCCGCCGTAGTTTCCCCCGCTTCCTTTGAAAGCGCAACCTGCAGGCCGCTTAAGCTGTAGGTATATCCGTCTTTCCTGTACCAGATATCATAGCTGCCGCCTTCCGATGCCGGCATGATGCAGTATGTCTTGTCTTCCGAAAGCGCCTTGTCGCTGTCCGACAGATCCGCATCAGTCTTGTCATGAAGCGTTCCCGTCTTCCAGTCCTTATCGACCATGCTGCCTACCTGCCCGATCGCTTCCTCATCCGTTCCGGTAACCGTGCGCGCGTAAAGATAAGCATCCTGCAGGATAAGAAGCTCTTTCCTTGCGGTATGCTCGGTGATCTTTTTATTCATTGAGGCATAAGAAGCAATTCCTCCCGCAATGACAATGGAGAGGACTGCCAGGACTATGACCAGTTCGATCAGGGTAAAGGCACTGTTCTTTTTTGTTCTCATTATTCTTTCCGCGGCCGTTTCCTGTTTCGTGATTATTTGAGTCTCAGGCTTCTTTCGAAAAAAAGGCCCCACGGATGTGGGGCCTTTTGATTAACGGTCTGTCTTCTGCTCCGTCACCCGGAAATGTCTTTCCGGATTTCCGATCAATCTGCCGGATACTTTCCGGTGACATCGTAGGGATTGGGATTCGGCGTCCAGGTAATACCCACTGACGCTGCATCTTTTCCCGTTACTGCGACTGTTCCTCCCGCGAATGTAGTTCCTGTCGTTCCGGTAAGCATTTCCACAATATCAGCTGCAGAAGGCAGTTCAGCCGTTCCGGTCTGGGAAGCAATGATCGCTTCGCATGCCGTATAAGCCGTTCTTGCATTGGCATCCGCGACCTGCTTTGCCGCTTTCTTACGAAGTCCGTTGTACTGCGGAACCGCAAGAGCCATCAGGATAGCAAGGATTGCAATGACAACAATCAGTTCGATCAGGGTGAAACCCTTTTTGTTTTCTTTTCTCAGCTCTTTCATCTTCTCTAACATAAATTCTCCTTTTCTCCCCGTTCCGGGCTCTTCCGCCGTGCGGAATGTGTTTTCTTTATAAGTTATATATAACACAATTCCTCCAGTTTGTAAAGTCTATTTTTACATTTGTAACCTTAGTATACATAACATAAAACATGACTCCGCCTGATTTAAAAAGGAATCCGCACTTTGCAGAATCACTGCTCTTCCACGGAATATACAACTCTCTGCATCTCCGCCAGATCCGTTTCGCCGCTCTTTACCATGTCCAGAACATTGTCCCTTAAGAAACGCATTCCTTTGCTTTTCCCGTAGGCATAAAGTTCGCCGGCGGATTTCCCGGAAGATATCATGTCCCGCATCTTCCCGTCCATCTTAAGGCATTCGAAGATCGGCTTTCTCCCGGTGTAACCGGTGTTGCTGCAGAATTCGCATCCGACCGGGTGGTACGTTTCGGTAATATCTCCCGCCGCGGACCCCAGCACCAGTTTTTCCTGTTCGGTGACCGGAAGCATTTTCCGGCAGTGCGGACAGAGGGTTTTTACCAGTCTCTGCGCAATGACGCCGGAAAGCGCCGCCGCGACCATATACGGCGGTACGCCCATATCGATCAGTCGCATGATGCTTGTGCAGGTGTCATTGGTATGCAGGGTGGAAAATACGAGATGTCCCGTGATGGCCGCCCGCATGCCGAGCTGTGCGGTTTCTTCATCGCGCATTTCCCCGACCATGATGATATCCGGATCCTGACGCAGGATGGAACGCAGAACGCTGGCAAATGTCATTCCCGCCTTCTCGTTTACCTGAACCTGATTCAGACCGTCCAGTCTCTGCTCGACCGGGTCCTCTATGGAAACAATATTGATCGGCTTCCTGGACAGGGCTGACAGCGCCGCATACAGCGTCGTTGTTTTTCCGCTTCCGGTAGGACCTGTCACCAGGATGATGCCGTTCGGTGCTTTGATCATGCTCTGAAACTGCTCCGCTGTAATACTGTCCATGCCGAGTCCGTTCAGATTCAGGAGCTCGGGGCGCAGCGTATTACCCAGAAGACGCATGACAATTTTTTCCCCGTAGATCGTAGGCAGGGAAGATACACGGATATCCAGTTCAAATCCGCGACCCGTATAGTGGATTTTTCCGTCCTGCGGCACTCTCTTTTCCGCAATGTTCATCTCGCTTAAAAGCTTTATCCTGGTCACGACGGCATTGTGCGCGGACAGTTTCATGGTCGTGTGATAGACAAGATCTCCGTTTATCCGGAAGCGTATGATAAGAGCGTCTTTCGTCGGTTCGAAATGAATGTCGCTGGCTCCCGTTTCCGCTGCCTGGTTGATCAGGCTGTTGATCATCCTGGCAAGAGCGGTCTCCTCGACACGCTCATCCATATTTTCAAGATCAGCGTCCGTAACTTCATCGGTATATTCGTCGTTCAGGTTTTTGACCGCGCTCGCTGCTTCCGTTCCGCTGTATGCGTGTTCGATCGCATTGCGGAGGACTGTCTTCGGTGAAATGACCGTCTTCAGGTCATATCCGGTCAGCGATCTTATTTCCTCAAACGTGAAATATTCAAGGGGATCGTAAACCGCGACGACCAGACTCCCGTTTTCAAATCCGAGCGGCAGTACGCATCTTTCCTTTGCATACTGGGAATCCAGGAGCGATGCCGCCTTCGGATCCGATTTGGTGGTGTTAAGATCCACATACGGCATGTTCATCTGTTTGGAAATAGCCTTTGCCACCTGTTCCTCCGTGGCATAGGAAAGTTCCAGGATCACTTCTCCCAGACGTTTGTCCTTGGATCTTTTCTGCAGATCGAGCGCACGGGTCAGCTGGGCTTCCGTGATAATTCCTTCTTCGATCAGTACCATTCCGAGTTTTTTCGGTTTGTTGGCCATGTACGTACCCCTTCACATAAGATTTCGTGTTATACTGACATCAATTACAAAACGGAGGTCCCGAAAATGTCGATCGCCCTGTTCTGTTTTCTGCTGTTCTTTCTTTACGGCATCTGCATCGGCAGTTTTCTGAATGTCGTCATATACAGGCTTCCCCTTAAGCTTCCGATTGCGCACGGTGCGCGCTCCATGTGTCCGAAATGCAGACACACGCTTCATGCCGCGGACCTTGTACCAGTTTTCAGCTACCTGTTCCTCCGCGGCAAATGCCGTTACTGCGGCGAGCCCATTTCCCTGCGCTATCCGCTGGTGGAACTTCTGACCGGATGCCTGTTCGGACTTGCCGCTGCCGTCTATGACATTACTCCGTATGCCGTTCTTCTCTGCCTGTTCTTCTCTGCTTTGATCATCGCCTGGTTCACGGATCTTGACCATACCTGGATCCCCGACTGCGTACACCTGATCATTATTCTTACGGCAGTCCTCTCACTGTTCACCGGCCCGCACGTTTCCGTTTCAGACCGTCTTCTCGGCGCAGCCGTCCCGGGCGCCATCATGCTGCTCCTTACTTTTCTTACGAACGGCGGCATAGGAATGGGAGACATCAAGCTCATGGCATCTTCCGGCCTTCTCCTCGGCTGGCGTCTGTCCGTGCCGGCATTTTTCCTTGCCTATGTCATAGCGGCTCTTTATTCCCTTCCGTCTCTTCTTAATAAAAAAATCAAACACGGTTCGGAAATTCCTATGGCTCCGTTTTTTGCCGTTTCCCTGATCTTCTTTTCTCTGTTCGGGAGATGGGCGATCGCATTTTATTTCAGCCTATTCGCCTGAATCCGGAAATCCCGTGTTGGGACAGCTGATGCTCATGTCCTTAAGCGTACAGATCACGGGTCCGGAAGTATCCTCCGTATATTCTCCCGTTGTCTCATCCTTCACTGCTTTTCTTACCGTGATCGTCACAAGTATCGTCTGATCGGTTTCCACCTTAGTGGTGTCAAATGTCGCCGTGATCACACGCTCCTTCAGATCAGGAAATACCGTTTTCCCGACCGGATCATTTCCGTCCGCGGATCCGTTCAGAACTTCGCTTTCAGGTTCGTTTTCGGTGATGCGGTCGAAAGAAAGTTCCGTCGCATCCTGCGTGTCCGCAGGCTCGAAACTGACGCCGTCGTGGATCCTGTCCTGAATATAGTTGAACACCGCACTGCATTCCGTCCTGGCATCCGCCAGTATGTTTTCCTCGCGGTATATCTTAAGCTGCGGCGCCAGAAAACCGGCCAGAAAAATTCCGACCACCGCCGTGATCGCAATCGCCAGGACCAGTTCCAGAAGGGTAAAACCCTTCCGCCGGCCGTATGTTTTATTCCTGCAGCAGATAATAGTCATAAGCCACTCCGGCACTGCTTTCATCATTGTGCAGTCTGTAATGATCCAGCGTAATTTTATGTGAGGAATCCAGATGGAGCAGAACGGTTCCTTCCTTCTGCCCTGTTATCCCGTCCGGGAATTCTTCAGAAGCGACACCGTTTTCAATTCCGGACATGATCTTTCCGCTCTCTTCGTCCAGCGCGGCCGCTTTTCCGTTGATGCGCGCCGCCGATTTGCCCATGACGGCAAACCCCGCCGTGATCACGCCGATCAGGGCAAGGCAGATAACTGTCTCTATCAGAGTAAACCCTCTTTTATTCCCCATCGTCCGTTTTCTCCAGGTCATAAAATTTGGAAACATAGATTCCGTTTTCCGACGGTACATTATCTCCCGTGTCTTCGTATCCGGACTTCAGGTCAGCACCGAGGCTCTCTGTCCCTCTCTCCACGGACTTTCCTTCCGAAATATCGTACCTTGTGACACGGACGCCTATCCTGATCTTCCCGGCAAGTTTTCCCGTTTCCGTTCCCTCTCCGGAATCGTCATATACAATGCTGCTGAAATCCGGAATGTAGTCGATCAGCGTCACGATCTTCATCGTAGGAAGACCGTCCGTATTGGCCACTTCCGTTGTAACGCCTTCCCTTCCCTGCAGATCGTTTGAGTAAAGCTCCTCTATGTAATCGGCAGGATCCGGCTCGTCTTTGTCTTCTCCTTTTTCTTCCGCCTTGACGTATGCCCGGTAAGCTTCCGTAAAGGAATCCAGTCCGCTCTGTGCCTTATGGATATAGCCGTTCACTGTTTCGTTCCCGCCATTCAGAACGGATTTTACCAGAGCCTGTCTGATGCTGGCTGCCGCAAGAAAATCCTCTTCATAGCTTTTCTGCCGGACTGCCGCCCTGACGCTGTACAGATTAAGACTGTAATAGGCTGCCCCCAGTATTCCGAGAAGAGCGATCAGTATGATCACGAATATGAAATTGGAGCCCCGTTTCGCACGCATTGCGGCACCGTTCCTTTTCACTCGGCCAGATAATAGAATCTGACATTCACAGTCCCCTTGCTCAGGGTTTTGTTTTCGGGATCGGGCAGGATGGAAAATCCGGTAACGCATTCGCTGTTTCCCGAGGCACTGATCTGATCGATCATCTTCATGATTGCTTCCCTGTCGCCGGAAACCTCCAGTGTACAGTCATAATGCGGTTTGACCCCGTTACTGTCAGCCGCAGCTTCCGTTTTTGTTTCCGTTCCGGCTTCCGCTTCCGTTTCCGTTCCGTTTTCCGCTCCGGCTTCCGTTTCTCCGGCTGCGTCCTGTGTTTCCTTCGCGGTCTGAACCGCCTTTTTTTCCGTCTCCTGATATTTGAGAGAAACTACCGTGTCCTGCGGCGTAACAGCAAAGGAAGTGATCTCTACTCCCGCTGCCTTTGCGGAGCTCTGAAGAGAACGGTCCGTATCCGTATCGGAAAGCTTTTTCAGCAGAAAGTCTTTCCATTCCGCCGGACGTGCTTTTTCTTCTTCCAGTCTGTCCGGAATGCCGGCCAGTTCCGTGAGCTTTTTCTGCATATCCTCCCGGCTGTATGTTACGTTCTTCAGATCCTCCTGTGCGGCCTCCCTTTCATTGATGGCAGGCTGAAGGATATAGCGGTATCCTCCGCCGGCTATGACTAAAAACAGGAGGATCACGATCAGTATTCTTTCACGTGCGGTCAGCTGTTTCATGACGTACCCCCCGATTTCAATATGGCATCCGTTTCAAACAGGTATTCCCCGTTGCTGTTCCATCCGTTGTATTCAACCGACTCAAAAATGCCGCTGTTCCGGAGCGCTTCAATATAATCCGGGACCTGGTCACGGGAAGCACACGACATGCCGGCCGTAACCCTTCCCGATTCATCAAAGCTGACCGTAAGGATCTGCATCCCGCCGGGCATAAGGGAATTCATTTTATCCCAGATTTCCTTCCGGAACGAAGGAAGACTTTTCACCTCTTTTTCATATTCGTTGCCTGCATCGTCCTTTTTCTTCAGGGCAAGATACTGATTGTTCAGATCCTGCAGGGAAGCGCATTTTGCGGCATCTTCGGAATCCGTGAGATACACTTTTCCTTCCTCTGACTGTCCCCGGTATGCCGCCGCTTCCTTTTTTGCCTTTACCGTCAGAAATGCGACTGCCGCCGCTTCCAGGATTACCGCCGCGATCATAATCCGGCGCTTCAAATGCGTAACCCGGACTTCTTTCCTGTCCTTCAGCTTAAAGGCATCGTAAAAGTTCAGGTCAATGTCCGACGGGATCAGAGAACCGATGCAGCCCATGCAGTCGGGAATTTCCTTTGCCCCCATGACATCGATGTTTTTTTCCGGCTTCAGGGAAATGCATTCGAGTCCGCCCGGCTGCGTCTGGGAAATCTCGTTCCGGAGCTTTTCGATGAACTCCATGTCGTTTCTCACGACCCCGGATACCAGAATCCTTTTTACCTGTTCATCCACATGACGCGCCGCATTGAACTGGATCATTTTGCTGATCTGATCCGAGGCTTCCGCAAGAAGGCCGTCCATTCCGTTCGCAGCATGCAGCGAGTCGTAGGAAACCGACCTTGCGATCACGCAGCAGTTCCCGGAAAGCAGCGTCAGATTCATATGGTTTCTGTATATGTCGATCAGAATGGAAAGAGCTTCCTGCGGATAAACAATACGGAGCAGCTTTGCCTTGCAGTTCGGCCTTGTTTCTATCCTTTTGCAGCGAATCCCCTCATGCTTTAAAATTTCCAGGCTTTCGTTTATGGTCCGGTTCATAATTCCCTGCACAACGCAGTGTTCCGTATTGTCATTTATGTTTTTTCCGATCACCAGATAATCCGTGGCATACTCGCGGAGTCCGGGATTGTGGATGGTCATTTCGTTCATGATCAGTTCCCGTTCCTGCTTTTTTGATTTCACGGCGGGAATATATCCCTCACGGAATACGGATGCCTTTCCGGAAAATACCAGGATCACTTCTTTTCCCCTGATATGATTTCTTAAAGACAGAACAGACAGCGCCTTCTTCTTTTCTCCCGTCCCCGCCGTCTTCGGATCAAACGGTTCCTGATCGTATGTTTTAAGCCGGATTTTTCCGCCGCGGAAAAATCCTTTCAGAAAAATCAGTCTGTCATGTTCAATGCTGATCACATATTTCATTTCGGTTCCTTTCGCGCATTTCCGGGTTCTGTTTTACAGTATCTGCTGATACATGCTGAAAATGGGAAGCATGATGGCAATCACAATGAATCCGATAACGATGCCGAATACGATGATCATGACAGGATCGATCATCGCGATCAGACGGCTTAAGGCACTCTCCGATTCCCTCTTGTAATACTCTCCCGCCTGCTTCAGCATATTGTCCAGGTTTCCTGATTCTTCTCCAGTCTCCGTCATCATGAGCAGCATTTTGTCAAATATACCGGCATCGCCCAGGCTTTCCGAAAGGGAATGTCCCTTTTCAAGACCGGCGGATGCCTTCGTCAGGCATTCTTCCACATAGGCATCGTTCATCACGCGGGAGGATATCTCCATACACTGCAGGATCCCTGTACCGCTCATAAAAAGAACGGCAAACGTGGAAGCAAAACGGCTTGTAAGAATGGTACGTCTCAGCTTCCCAATCCCCATGAACGGATTGTTCAGTTTCCGTTTTCCGACCGCTCTCCTGTACCATTTTCTGGTATTCAGCCAGGAAAAGAGAAGCGCAAGGAAAAGCGCTCCCGCGATCAGATATTTCCACCGGTAGGTCAGGAAATTGCTGATCGCGATTAAAATTCTTGTCGGCACCGGAAGCGGCGTGTCGCCGTACATTCCGATAAAAGTCGGCAGGATATTTGTCAGAAGAAAAACAACCACGACTATGGATACAACACCCAGAATAACAGGATAGGTCATGGAATTCCGGACCTTCTTGTTCATTTCCTCTTCTGTCGTGTAATGCCCCGCCATGGTCTCCAGAATATGGTCCAAATCTCCGCTTGCTTCTCCCGCTTCGGTCATGTAGATCAGAAGTTCAGGGAATGTCCTGCCCTGCTTTTTCATTCCCGCTGAAAGCGGGAAACCGCCCAGAACGCTTTCATAAAGAGAAAGAGCCGCACTCTTCAGATTCCTGCTGACCCCGACTTCATAAAGCGTATTCAGCGCATGTGCCATTCCAATTCCCGCACTCAGCATTGCAGACATCTGGCTGCAGAAAAGGATCAGCTCCCTCCGCTTTAAAGGCACCGTCTCTTTTACCGCACTCTTTTTTTCTTCAATCCGGTAGCAGTACTTCCCCGCATCGCGAAGTCTGCTTAAAAGTTCATTGCGGCTGGCTGCTTCTGCTGTACCATGTTCAGTTTTTCCGTCCAATGTCTTAACGCGATAGCTGTATTGTGCCATACACCATTCCGTAAATTCCGGTACCTGTTTGATTAAACTAGGTTACGAAAATATTATAGCACCGGTGCAATATGGTTGCAATTGTAATCGTTCCATTTAATTCAGGACATAAAAAAGCAGAATTGTAATTGTTCTGCAATTCTGCCTCTTTGCGGTCTCTGTGCAACGCTGCTTAATCCGTCCGCCTGATTGTCCGCCTATTTCTGCAGATTCACAAACTTCGTGGTTTCCGGTTTCCAGAGAAGCGTTACGGTCCCTATGGGGCCGTTTCTCTGCTTGGCAATGATCACTTCCGCCTCGTTCGGATGTTCCGAGTCCTTGTTATAGTAATCGTCACGGTAAAGGAACATGACGATGTCGGCATCCTGCTCTATGGCCCCGGACTCTCTTAAGTCCGAGAGCATGGGCCGGTGATCCGGTCTTGCTTCGCAGGCTCTGGAAAGCTGCGAAAGAGCTATGACCGGTGCCTCCATTTCCCGTGCAAGAGCCTTCAGGTTTCTGGAAATCTCCGCGATCTCCTGCTGCCGGTTGTCATTTCCCTTCCCGCTGCCGCTCATTAACTGCAGATAATCAATGATGATAAGGCCGAGTCCGCTCTCCAGTTTCTTTTTACGGCATTTGCTCCGAAGTTCCGTCATGCCTATTCCCGGCGTGTCGTCGATCACCAGATTCTTGGCATTGCTGATGCGGATGGCGCTCTGTAAAAGGACTTCAAAATCCTGTGCGGAAAGCTGACCGGTCCTGAGCTTCTGTGCATCAATCCCGGATTCCATGGAAAGAAGACGGTTCACAAGCTGTTCCTTGCTCATTTCCAGAGAAAAGATCATGCAGGGCAGTTCCTTTTTCAGCGCCACGGTTTCCACGACATTCAGGACGAATGCCGTTTTTCCCATGGAAGGCCTGGCCGCGATCAGCACAAGATCGGAAGGCTGCATTCCGCTGGTCTTATAATCCAGGTCCAGGAAGCCTGTCGGGATGCCCGTTACGGGCGCGCCGTTTTTAAATGCCTCCTGTATCTTGTCCATGACCTTTTTGGTCACGATGTCGATCGGTACAAAATCTCCGGATCCTTTGGATTGCAGCACACGGAATATTTTTTCCTCGGTCGTTCCGAGAACGGTATCCATGTCCTCTTTGTCCGCGTAGCAGGTATTTGCTATCTCTTCATTCACCCGGATGAGCCGACGCTTAACGGCTTTTTCATGAACGATCCTGGCATAGGATTTCACATTGGCGGAGGTCGGAACATTCTCCACCAGATCGCGGGCAAAATCAAGGCTGCTCATTTCCGGCGGAACATCTTTTTCTTTCAGCTTCTCCTGGACTGTGACCAAATCGATCGGCTTTCCCTCGTTAAAAAGTTCCACCATGCACGCAAACATGACGCCGTACTGGCGCGAATAGAAATCGTCTTCACTGACAATATCCACCGCTGCCGTTACCGCGTCTTTGTCCATCAGCATGGAACCGATTACCGACTGTTCCGCATCCGTATTGTGGGGAAGCACTCTTTTGATCAGTGGTTCATCCATTGCCGTTTTTCTCCGTCCCTGATTTTTCCGTGTCCCTTTAAACTTCCGTCACCTTTACCGCAAGGTTTGCCGTAACATCCTTGTGAAGCTTGATCGCCACATCATGCGTTCCGAATGTCTTGATCGGTTCCTGCAGTACGATCTTCTTTTTGTCGATCTCAAAACCGAGCTGTGCCCTGACGGCTTCCGCAATCTCCTTTGTGGAAACGGAACCGTATGTCTTTCCGCTCTCGCCGCCCTTGATGGAAATGGTCACGGGCGCCTTGGCAAGCTTTTCCGCAATTTCCTTTGCTTCCTTCAGCTGCTGCTCCGCAACACGGTCGGCATTCGCCTTCTTCAGTTTCAGCGTATTGAGATTTCCCGGCGTCGCCGGAACGCCCAGCTTCTGCGGAAGAATGTAATTTCTTGCATATCCTTCCGAAACTTCAACAAGATCTCCGTTTTTCCCGAGGGATTTCACATCTTTTAAAAGTACTACTTTCATGACACCTCACCTTTCCTTTGCATATCGGATATGACTGTCTTTACTTTTTCCTTTGCCTGCTCTATGGTAACATTCTCAAGCTGCGCGCCGGCAATGGTTCTGTGCCCGCCGCCGCCGAGTTCCTCCATCATGACCTGCACATTCACATCATCAATGGAACGCGCACTCAGGTAAATCCGTCCGTTGTATTCCGTGATCACAACGCTGGCCTTGATTCCGACAATGTCGAGAAGATCATTTGCCGCCTGCGCGCCTATTTCAGTGGGACTTTCCAGCCCCGCAGAAGGACATACGCTTATGGCAAACTGCCCCAGATAGATCTCCGCATTGTGAATGGTCTCCGCCTTGGCGCGATAATCCTCTGCTTTTTCACGGAACAGCTTGCGGACTCTTGTGACATCGGCCCCGTTCCTTCTTAAAAAAGCCGCCGCTTCAAAGGTACGGACACCTGTCTGGTTCGTGAAATTATGCGTGTCTATCACAATGCCGGCATACATGGCATCCGCTTCCGCCGCACGGATCCGGATATCATCCGCAATGTACTGCACGATCTCCGCAACCATTTCGCAGGCACTGGAGGCATAAGGTTCCACGTAGGAAAGAACTGCATGCTCTATGATCTCCGCCCCCTGCCGGTGATGGTCCAGCACAACGATAGTCCTGGCTTCCTCCAGAAGTTTGGGCGCCTCCGTAATGCTCGGCCTGTTTACGTCCACCACGACAAGAATGGTGTTCTCATCCATGAGAGACATGGCCTGCTCTTCGCTGATAAACAGGTCATCCGGATATTCCCCGCCCAGGAAACGGTCCATCATGGGCTTTACGGAAGAGCTGACATCACTCATGACGACATTGGCTCTCTTGTTCATGGAAACGGCAATCCGCCAGATTCCCATGGCCGCCCCGAAGGAATCGATATCCAGAAGCTTATGACCCATGATGACCAGACGGTCCTTTGTCTCCATGAGTTCACGGAACGCATGTGCCTTGACACGAGCCTTGACACGCGTGGTCTTTTCCACCGTCTGGGATTTTCCGCCGAAGTATTTGATCGTCTCGTGATCCTTTATGACTGCCTGGTCGCCGCCGCGGCCCAGTGCCATATCCATGGCAAGACGTGCGAATTCGTAATTTTCATCGTAGGTATCTCCGCCGTCCCCTATTCCCATGGAGATCGTGATCCGCATTTCGTTTCCGATGTTAACCGTTTTCACCTGTTCCAGAATGTCGAAACGGTCTTCCTGCATTTCATTCAGGTACTGCCGTTCCGTCACAAAGAAGTACTTGTCCTTCTCCAGTTTCTTGACAATTCCGTGCATGCTGTCTATATACTGTGTGATCTTGCGGTCGATCAGAGCGGTCAGAAGAGCCCTTCTTGCCTCCTCCACGCTTTCCATGGCTTCTTCGTAATTGTCCATGTAAACAAGTCCCGCCACAAATCTGCGGTCATCGCTTTCCTTTCGCAGAAAGCAGAGTTCGGTTTCATCTTCCAGGTAAGCCGCATAGGAGCTTGTTCCTTCCTCACGGAGTCTCAGGATGCGGATCCGGAATTTTTTGTCCTTATAGGATGCATGATAATCCGAACTTTCCCCTATCCTGTCTATCCCTGTCAGGTTCAGATCCGGAAACATGGTGTTTAAATTTCTTGCAGCTGCCTTGTCGCCTTCCGTAAGAGCTTCCAGAGCGCGGTTCCGCCAGTAAAAATTCCCTTTGTCGTCCAGAAAGGCACAGGGGATATCCAGTTCCTCGGACAGGCGCTGTTCGGTTCCCTCCGCAGACATGGCAAAGCGGACCAGTGCCTTCATGATAGAATTCCTGGAGACCATATACAGATGAACGGCTTCCACTATGCCTACACAAGCTATGACCGTGACCGCTATTCCGGCCCTCCGGTCAAGCACCCACGCGGCAATCGCCGCTGCGATAAACAGCAGAATAAAAAACACCGGCCAGCGGAGATATCCTTTAAGCTGCTCGTCGGCTTTTTTGTTTTCCTTCATGCGAAAAGTCCTTTCATTTTCCCCCGCCTGCCACGTATTTTCCGGACAGGCAAAAAGCACATGCTATATTATACCATATTACGGATAATGCAGGTAATTGCCCCTTGAAAATATGATATGATAGGTAAAGCACCGAAGCTTCAGCTGCCATCATTTTAAGAAAAGGAAAACAGCCATGTCTAAAAACAGCGAAGAAAAAACAAACGTCATGCGTCTTCTGGACGCGAAGAAGATCAGCTACCGCGAATATACCTATCCGGCCGATGAAGCCGTAAGCGCGGAAGAAGTGGCTTCATTTCTGAAACAGGATCCGGCTCAGGTGTTCAAGACACTGGTCACCGTCGGAAAAAGCGGGGAGCATTATGTATTCGTGATTCCCGGCCCCGAAGAACTGAACCTGAAGAAAGCAGCGGCTGCCGTCGGGGAAAAATCGGTTGAAATGCTGAAATCAAAGGATCTGCTTGGTCTGACCGGCTATATCCACGGGGGATGTTCGCCCATTGGCATGAAGAAATTTTTCCGTACCACTGTAGATAAAAGTGCCGAAAACTATCCGGCCATTCTCATGTCCGCCGGACGCAGAGGCTATCAGGTGGAAATTTCTCCTTCCGACCTTGAAAAAATGATCCGTCTTTCCTATGCGGATCTGACACGCTGAACGGTTCTATCCGTTTCGCTTTATTCTCCCGGCAATCAGATGCAGCCACGGGCGCAGCATCAGAAACAGCAGAAAGGCAAAAAACTCCGCCGATAAAAGATCCCCCGCCAAAAGCACCCTGGCAGCTCCCTCCTGTGCAGCCAGCCGGAAATCCCTGACGCAGTCCGATATCATGATAAAAAATCCGACAGCCATTCCTGCTGCGACAGCGTTCATCAGAACGCTTTTTCTCCGGCTTGCCATTACTTCATCAATCGGACCGTCCGTCCGTATCCCCATGACCTCAACCATGGAACAGACTTCGGAGTCCTCTTTCAGACGTATGATCTCTTCCGGCTGTTCCGGGCCGGTTTCCGCCGTTTCGGAAAAAGCGGCGCTGTCCGCCTGACGCCTTCCTGCAAGGCAGCATAAGATCAAAAGCACGGCCAGCGACATAATATACGCCGCAATGACCGGAACAATGATCTGCTTACCGGATACTGCGGCGGCAATCACCGTATTCAATATACTGAATGCCGAAAACGCAGCGAAAAACCGCAGAAAATAAAGGAACAGACGCGAAGAAAACAGGTTCGGCCTGCCTTTAAAAAGCCCGCGCGGCTTTATATTTCCGGACAGCCATGCAGCATTCTCCTCATAAATGCTTCCGTTCTTATGCCTCTCCCACCCAGAGCCTTCTTCCACTCCCTGCAGACCAGTTACGATGCGGGCATATTCCCCGTTGTCCTGCATGTGCCCGGTATATTTCCCGACCTCATCCGCAAAACGGCCGTCCTCAAAAAAATTCCGGTATTTTTTTTCATGTACGAACCATCCGCCAAAAGGCAGTGCCAGAGTCGCAGGAAAAAATGCCGGAGGAACATTCAGGAAACAGAACGGTAAAAATACCGCCATAAACAAAATGAAACCGGTAAAAAAATACGGTTTCCGCATAAAGCCAAGGTTATAAAGAGTCTGCGGCGAATAAGTCGCAGGATCATAGCAGTACCGGTCATAATTGACTGTACCGCAATACGGGCATGTGCTGACCGGATACCCCGGTCTTATACCGTCAAAAGGTTCATACTTTAGCTGACTGCGGCATCGACGGCATATGCATTTTTTGAATCCCCGTCCCGCCACTCCTGCCATTCCCGCCGGAAGCATTTTCATATCGTTTACCCCGTTTCTCTGATTCCCGTTCCGGTACAGTATAATCCCGTCCGTTCCCCGGCACAAGACAAACTGCCGCAGCCCTTTTCGGACTGCGGCAGTCATTCTGCAGATATCCCGGTGCGGTTACGGCATGGTAGCCTTGATCAGGCCGCTGTTATCCAGCTTTGAAAGCTCTTTGACCTTGCTCATGTTCAGCTTCAGGGCCTTTGTCATGCGTTCCCCGTATTCCCTGTCCGCCAGGTAGCAGTGCACCGCGTGGCGGTATTTGATGTTCTCCGTAACATCCGCCATGTTGCGTGCGGTGTTATCGATCAGGATTGCCTTCTTGTCTTCCTTCAGGACTTTCCAGAGATCCCCGCCCGCTCTGAAGCAGTCATCCGTGGGATCGTCTTTCGGGTCATAGCGCCACATGGCGCCGGAAAGTGCAAGCGGCGGTTCCGCCACTTCAGGCTGTGCCGTCCAGTAGCCGTAGCTGTTCGGCGTATAGGCGGGAGCAGCGCCGTAATTGCCGTCCGTCCGCATGGCTCCGTCGCGATGATAGTCGTTCACTTCGCATTTTGCACGGTTCACCGGAATATCGTTGTAGTTGATGCCGAGACGGTATCTCTGCGCATCACCGTAGGCAAAAAGTCTTCCCTGCAGGAATCTGTCCGGTGAAAAGCCAATGCCAGGAACAACATGGGCCGGCGTGAATGCCGACTGTTCCACTTCCGCAAAATAGTTCTCCGGATTCCGGTTCAGTTCCAGTTCCCCGACCTCGATCAGCGGGAACTCTTTATGGCGCCAGATCTTCGTGATATCAAACGGATTTTCGTAATGCTTCGCCGCCTGTTCCTCCGTCATGATCTGAACATACATTTTCCACTTCGGGAAATTGCCCTTTTCGATGGCATCGTACAGATCTTTTCCGTGATATTCGCGGTCCATTCCGTTGATCTTTTCCGCTTCCGCATCAGACAGGCACTTGATCCCCTGCTCCGTCTTCAGATGGAATTTGCACCAGACGCGTTCGTTCTTTTTGTTATAGAAGCTGAAGGTATGCTCGCCGAATATGTCCATGTTCCGGAAGCTCGCGGGGATACCGCGGTCCGACATGGTAATCGTGATCTGATGGAACGTCTCCGGAAGCAGCGTCCAGAAATCCCAGTTGTTCTGCGCGGAACGCCTGCCCGTGTGAGGATCCCGCTTTACGGCTCTGTTCAGATCCGAGAAGTTATGCACATCGCGGATAAAGAATGTAGGCGTATTGTTTCCGACCAGATCCCAGTTTCCTTCCCTGGTATAGAACTTAATGGCGACGCCACGGATATCCCGTTCGCAGTCCGCCGCGCCTCTTTCTCCCGCAACCGTGGAGAAACGCACGAAGACATCTGTCTTTCTGCCCGGCTGGAGCACATCCGCCTTTGTGTATTTGGAGATATCGTGCGTCACCTGAAATGTTCCGTATGCTCCCCAGCCTTTGGCGTGCATGCGGCGTTCCGGAATGACTTCCCGGTTGAAATGCGCCATCTTTTCCAGAAGCCAGACATCCTGCATGACGACCGGCCCTCTGGGCCCTGCCGTTATGGCATTTTCATTGTCCGCAACCGGTGCTCCCACTTCGTTGGTCAGCATAACCTGTTTTTTCAAAGGTGCTTTGTTTTCCGTCACCTTGACCGCCTTTTCCGATACCGGCTTTGAAGATACCTTTTTTTTCATTTTTCCCCTCCTTTATATTAGTATTTGACTTAACTGTGCTGTAATCCTATTGTATAGAAATAAGTACAATCTGTCAAGAACTAATATTGATAATTATTACTGATTTAAAAAACCGTACGTATATTAAGAAAATCCGTCCGTATACAAATTTACGGATTTGGTTTATAACTTTAATCATGAAAACCCGAAAAAAGAAAAAAAAGTCCCCCTTCCTGAGGGTGCTTAAAATTGTTCTTCTGGTCATGCTGCTCCTTGTCCTGGGTGTGGGCGGCTTTGTATTCTGGAAAATCTATCCGGAACTAAACCGGATCCGTCAGACTGCCATCAATACCTTTACCAATATGAACGAATCCGATTTCAAGAGAATGTCGGATACGGAAGTATTCGATTCCGCCGGCAGCAGAATAGGCGTGATCAGCGCCGGCCATTATGTCTATGATTCCCTGGACAATATCAGCGAATATATCCAGAAGGCCTACGTCGACCAGGAAGACCGCCGCTTCTACTCTCACCACGGCGTGGATTTCATGGCCATGACGAGAGCTCTTCTTTCCTATGTAAAACACCGCGGAAAAGTGACACAGGGCGCCTCCACCATTACGCAGCAGGTCATCAAAAACACCTATCTGTCCCAGGAACGGACCCTGGAGCGGAAACTGACGGAAATCATCATTGCCCCCGAACTTGAAAAGCGGTTCGGAAAAAAGAAGATCCTGGAATTCTACTGCAACGGAAACTACTACGCCAACGGCTGCTATGGTGTGGAAGCCGCCAGCAAATACTATTTCGGAAAAAGCGCCAAAGACGTGGAGCCGTGGGAAGCGGCTCTCCTGGCAGGCATCAGCAACCGTCCCGCCGCCTACGATCCGATCAAGCATCCGGACAACGCACTGGAAAAGCGGAACGAAGTCTTAAAGAGCATGTACACCTGCAAGGATATCACGGCAGACGAACTGAAAGAATACCAGGGAAAAGATCTCGGAATCGTAAAAACGCAGGAAGCGGCAACGACCGAAAATTACCAGACCAGCTATGCCGTTCACTGTGCCGCTCTGGAACTCATGAAAAACGACGGCTTTGAATTCGAGTACAGCTTCAAGAACCAGAACGAATATCTTGCCTATGAGGAAAGGTACAAGGAAGCCTATTCGGAAAAGAGCGATCTGATCCGGGCGGGCGGCTATAAAATCCACACGACTCTGGACTCCGCCATTCAGGGAATTCTGCAGACACGGCTGGACGACGCACTGAGGAAAAAGGACGAACTGCAGGAAAACGGAAAGTATGCCATGCAGGGAGCCGCGGTCGTTGTAAACAACGACTGGAATACCGTTGTCGCAATCGTGGGCGGACGGGGAACGGACGATGAATACAACCGCGCTTTTCTTTCCGCACGGCAGCCCGGCTCCACGATCAAACCGCTGATCGATTACGGACCGGCTTTTGAAACCGGTCAGCTTTATCCGTCCCTTGTCATGAATGACCACCAGTGGGACAAGGGCCCAAGCAATTCCGGGGATAATTACTACGGCTATATTTCCATCCGGGAAGCGCTGAACCGCTCTCTGAATACCGTGGCATGGCAGGTCCTGCAGCGGATCGGTACTGAGACCGGGCTTTCCTATCTTGCCAAAATGCATTTCTCCACCCTCTCCTGGGCAGACATGACGGCGCCGGCAGTGTCGATCGGCGGATTTACGAACGGCGTCCGTGTGGTCGATATGGCGAAAGGCTATGCAACACTGGAAAACGGCGGCGTTTACAGCGACCGCACCTGCATCAGCAGCATGATCTACGACAAGACCGGACAGGAGCTTTACAGCGGTGCCGAGCAGACGACGCAGGTCTTCACGGAAGGAACCGCCTATATGCTGACGGATGTCCTGAAAGGGACCATGGACAAAGAATACGGAACCGGCTACGGTCTGGACATAGACGGACAGCAGGCCGCCGGAAAAACAGGAACCACGAACAGCAGCAAGGATACCTGGTTCTGCGGCTATACGAAATATTACACAACTGCCGTGTGGGTGGGCTACGACACGCCGCGCGCCATGCCGGGTGTTTACGGTTCCACCTATGCCGGAAAGATATGGCATGACGTTATGACGGATCTGCACAGCGGCGTTGCGGAAAAAGACTGGGAACAGCCTTCCAGCGTCATCAAGGCCTTTATTGATCCGGGCAACGGAAAACAGGTGGATTACGATACCGGCGCTTCCGATCTGTTCAACACTGCTTTCAATGAAAAGGCGGCAGCGGCACTCTCCGCTCGGGATGCCACGGCAGAATCCACGGAAGCGATCTACAACAGTACCGAAGCGGAAACCGTAGAAACTTCTCCGGAAGAAACCGCAGAAACGGAGACGGTAACGGAAACGAGCACCGGAAAATTCACAAATCCGTCTGACTACGGTCCGGGTGTCCAGACAAAGGAAAAAAACACGTCGGCAGAGCTGGAGGCACCCGGCAGCACCAAGGCATCAACCGGTGCCAAAACCGTGTCGCCTACAGAACAGACAGCGAAGGAAACAACCGCTGCAGACGATCAGTCGCATGCCGCGACAACAGGTGCGGCGACCGTCGGTCCCGGAATGTAACACAAAGAAAATTCCCAGGGTCGGAGCATCAGCTCCAGTCCTGGGAATTTTTTTATCGGGAATTGCTTATTCGCACTGATACGGCAGAAGTGCAATGTGACGTGCTCTCTTGATAGCAGTCGTCAGCTCTCTCTGATGTGCCGCACAGTTTCCGGTGATACGGCGAGGAAGGATCTTTCCTCTTTCGGAAATGTATTTTTTCAGTGTCGCTACATCTTTATAATCGATCGGCTTTGCATTCTCTGCGCAGAACACACAGACTTTTTTCCTTCTGTGCATACCGCCGGGTCTTCTTGACTTGAATCCTTCGGATCTGTCAGACCTTTCCGATCTGTCTTTGTTGAATGGCATTTGTTTTCCCCTTTCCTCGCCGGTATCGCATTTATGTCCGGCTTATCTGTTAGTTGAACGGAAGTCCTTCATCTTCGACTCCGTCCGGAATATTCATAAATCCTTCCGTGCTTGCCGCCTTAGGCTCCGGTTTCCCGCTGCCCGTATATCCGTGGTCCGCATTCCCATTATCCGGTACGCTGCCCGCTGCAGCACCCTTGCTGTCGGCGAATTCCTGATCATCCACAACGACATCGGTCGTATAGACCTTCTGTCCGTCTCTGTTTGTGTAGCTGCCGGTCTGTATCCTTCCGGATACGAGAACCCGCATTCCCTGATGAAAATACTTTTCGGCAAATTCTCCCGCTTTATCAAATGCCACGATCTGAATGAAGTCCGCTGTCTGCTGCTGGTCGGAACCGTCACCGCTCTGATTTCTTCTGCCGCGGCGGTCGACTGCCAGCGTATAATGCGCAACAGCCATTGATCTTTCACCGTTCGTGTATCTCACTTCCGGGTCTCTTGTCAGTCTTCCCATCAAAATGACTCTGTTCATCTGATCACGCTTTCTTATGCTGCTGTATCTGATACGATCAGATATCTAACGACAGGCTCCATGATACGCATGCGCGATTCGAGTTCGTTGGGGCATGTCGAATCTTCTGACTCGAATTTGATGAAGTAATAGAAACCTTCCTGCATCTTCTGAATGGTGTAGGCAAATTTCTTCTTACCCTGATCATCGACGTTGGTCACAGTGCCGTGGAACCGGGTGATGTAATTCTGCACCTTTTCCAGCGCTGCCGCCTTCGCTTCATCTTCGAGCTTTCCGTTCAGAACAAGCGCCAATTCGTATTTGTTCATCTGCTCTTCCCTCCTTGTGGTCTCTGGCCTCCGGTTCAGTTCCGGAAGCAAGGATTTGATTCATGTGTCACGAGCCTATATTCTAACAAAATAGTTGGCGTTTTGCAAGCAATCTGTGATAAAATACGCTCATGAGTGTACTTATATTACGTAAACCTGTAATTTTATGCGGCTTTATGGCATCCGGAAAAACGACAGTCGGAACCGCTCTGGCGGAAAAACTGCGTGTTCCTTTTCTGGATACAGACAGCATGATCGTGAAAGCCGCCGGAAAAAACATCCCCGAAATTTTCCGCGATGAGGGGGAAACCGGGTTCCGGGACCGCGAATATGATGCGGCAAAATCCGTTTCCTCTCTGGATCCCTGTGTCATTTCCACGGGCGGCGGCATGCTGACCTTTGACCGGAACGGGAAAATCCTCTCCGCTTCCGGCACCGTGATCTGCCTTACCCGCGATTTTGACAGGACCTATGCCGTCCTGTCCCGGGACAGGACCAGGCCGATGGTTTACGGAAAAACAAAGGAAGAAATCAGGGCGCTTTGCAGTTCCCGCATGGAAAAATACAGAAAATATGCCGCCGTTGTCATTGAAAACAACGGCAGCATAGAAGACTGCGTTCAGTCCGTTTTAAAATATCTCCGTACTCTCTGATCATATTCCAAAGCTTTTCACCTTGTTTCAGGCATCCGGCCGCGTAATGTCCTTCAGGTTTTTTTCCACCAGTTTTCTCTCTACCATGACCTGATGCCCGCACCCTCTGCACTTCAGTTTGAAATCCTGTCCTGTACGCAGGACTTCCCATTCAAAGGAACCGCAGGGATGCGGTTTTTTCAGTTTTACAATGTCTCCCACCCGGATATCCATTATGTATTACCCGGTTTTGTGATTCTGTCTATTTCAGAAAGCTCTTCATCCGTAAACGGTTTTGCCTGCAGCGCCTTTACGTTTTCCGTAAGCTGCTCCGGCGAACTTGCCCCGATCAGAACGGAAGTGACTTCCTTTCTCCTTAAGTTCCAGGCAAGCGCCGTTTCCGCGAGCGTGCTGCCTCTCTTTACCGCTATCGCATTCAGCTGACGGATCTGATCAAGGCTTTCCCCGCTCAGATACCGCGAACGGACCGAAGAATCCTTTTTCTGTCCTGCGCGGGAATTTTCCGGTATCCCGTTCAGATATTTTCCGGTGAGCGCTCCCTGTGCAAGCGGCGAAAAGGTAATGCATCCCACGCCGTTCCGAGAAAGGACATCAAAGAGTCCGTCTTCCTCCCAACGTTCCAGCATGTTGTAGCGCGGCTGCTCTATAAGACACGGCGTACCGTTTTCCTTAAGAATCCGGATTGCCTTTTCCGCTTCCTTTTCGCGGTAATTGGAAATTCCGACGTAAAGAGCCTTTCCGCTTTTCACGATATCCGTCAGTGCCGCGCAGGTTTCCTCCAGCGGCGTCTCCGGATCCGGCCTGTGATGATAGAACAGATCCACATAATCCAGCCCCATTCTTTTCAGGCTCTGGTCAATGCTTGCCGTCAGATATTTTCTGGATCCCCAGTTTCCGTACGGGCCCGGCCACATTTCATATCCCGCTTTCGTGGAGACAAAAATCTCGTCCCGGTAAGACGGCAGTTCCTCCCTGAGGATCTGTCCGAAATGGGATTCCGCAAGACCGACATCGGGAAAACCGTAATTATTTGCCAGATCAAAATGCGTGATCCCGAGATCAAAGGCACGGAACAGAATTTTTTTCTGCAGTTCAAACGGCTTGTCGTTTCCGAAATTCTGCCAGAGGCCCAGCGAAAGGGCCGGCAGCATCACGCCGCTCTGTCCGCATCGTCTGTATTCCATTCTGCCGTCGTAACGTTTTGAATCCGGCGTATACATCCTCATGTCCTCCCGTCCTGCTTTTGCAGGATATGCTTTCAGACCACGCTTCCCAGAACTTCGCCGATCTTTTCATGAATGACAAGATCCGCATTCCTGTCCTGTGATGTTTCGGATTTATTGATCAGCACCAGCTTATGCCCGTTGTAATACTGGACAAGTCCCGCTGCCGGATAAACGACAAGGGATGTTCCGCCTATGATCAGCATATCCGCATTCGCGATATAATCCAGTGCCTCGGACATGACGCGGTCATCCAGCCCTTCTTCGTAAAGAACCACATCCGGTTTGATGATTCCGCCGCAGGTGCAGCGCGGTATGATCTCCTTTGCGTTCACAATGGCATCCAGCCCGTATTTCTTTCCGCATTTCATGCATGTGTTCCGCATGATGGAGCCGTGCAGTTCCAGTACTTTTTTACTGCCTGCCATCTGATGCAGACCGTCTATATTCTGCGTGACGACTGCCTTCAGCTTTCCTTCCTTTTCCAGCTTTGCCAGCGCCAGATGCGCGGCATTCGGCTTTGCGTCTTTGTAGACCATCCGGTCTCTGTAGAAGCGGTAAAATTCCTCCGTATTCTGCATGAAGAAGCTGTGGCTGATGATCGTTTCCGGCGGATATTTGTATTTCTGATTGTAAATTCCGTCCTGGCTTCTGAAATCCGGGATGTTGCTTTCCGTGGAAACACCCGCTCCGCCGAAAAAGACAATATTGTCGCTTTTCTTAATCCATTCTCTCAGTCTGTCAACTTCCTCAGAATTGATCATGAGCGTGTTCCTCCTTCAGTCAGATCTTTCTTTCAGGTTTCCTCGTCCAGATAAACCGCACTTAATGTCCGGATGTTTTCACACCACTGCGCCTTCCGGCATTCGGCATAGCCGAAAAGCCACGAAGTCAGTTCCGCCACTGTAAATTCCGTTGCCGCATCCTTCTCGTCTTCCGTTCTTTCGAGACGGGACGTTTCCCTGTCCGCCTTCCAGAGAAAAGTACCGTTGTTCTCCGGGAGTACAGGATCCTTCACGCGGATCCGGAATGTCCTTTCATTCCTGTCGCATTCTTTCTTCAGACAGACGGATTTCACAAACTGCTTCAGGTCCACAATCCGGGCCATCATGAACGGCTTTGCCGCTGCCTGTTTTCTTCCGATGTCGTCGCGGAGAATATATCTTGCTTCGTACTCCTCTGTATCCGCATAATCAAAGGCACGCATACCGGCCATTTTTCCGGCTGCGTCAAGGAGCACTTCCAGCCGCCCGCCGGCGGCCTTAAGTTCTCCTTCCAGTTCCTCAAAATATTCTTCGTTTCTCACGCAGTAGACTTCCGCATGTTTTTTCAGCCATTCGTTTGAAAAACGGATTCCTTCCTGCAGATACGCTTTCTCCCACGGCACGGCCTTAAGGGAATTCTTTTCCGCTTCTCCCAGGACCATTCCCGGCCTGTCAAAAACATAGGTAAAATCAAAAGAAGTATAATAAGCGGGATCTGCCGGATTTAAGAAAGTGAACGGGCAGCGTGCCTGCTGCAGATCCGAAAGAAGCTGATTCATGATACCCCGCATAAGACCCCGGCGCCGGTATTTTTCCGCCGTGGAAACCGCCACGATATAATCGAGACGGTATTTTCTTTCCCCGACCATGACGTCATAGGGATTTAAATGCGCCATGCTTCTGATCTCATCCCCGTCCGTATCCGCAAGGACGATATTATCCTTCATTTTCGTCCGGTAATAAAAATCGGCAAAGGTCCCCGTATCTTCCGGGAACGCTTCCTCATACAGAAACCTGGTCTTCTTTTTGTCTTCCTGATTCAGATAACGGATCATTTCTGTTTCACCTGGTATTTTCTCGCGAATCCGATCGGATAATAGCTCAGCTTGGCCTTTCTCAGACCTTCTATCCCGACATCGTCCTCGCGGTTTATCAGCTTCGCGGTCGGAAACTCGTGAAGAAGGAATTCCCTGTTGATGAACTGATAGAGTCCGTTGAACTCCGGGCTGGCCTTTTCAATCTGGATCACGGCCATGTCCTCGTGCGGATTGTAGCTTCCGATGGAAAACGCCTCAAGCTTTCCGTCTATGAAAACGCCGCCCATCCGGATTTTGATCTGTTCGCAGTGCTTCAGGATATCATGGATCCCTTCCACCTCGGGATCCAGATGCTGTTCCGCATCCTCCCCCTTGGTCTGACGCCACTTGTCCAGAAAAACGAAAACAGCGTCACGGTCAGAACAGGAAAGACGCCTGTATTCGTAACGGCCCGCATATTCCTTTACGAAGCCGTTATAATGATTTTTCTTTTTGTGAAGCTGCTTCCCGGAAAGGGTGCGCAGCGCATCTCCGTCATAAAGATAATCCTTGAAATCCTCTTCCTCACGGACCTGGAATTTTTCGGGATCCAAAGCAAGAACCCGGATAGCTTCCTCATCGGCAAGTTTTATGACAAGAGGTTTATGAAGTATGGTGTTGAAATAACAGACCATTTCGCCGAAACAGAAAGGAAGATCTTCGTCTTTGCACAACGGCATGGCCGCAAAAGGATCCTCATCCGTTCCGTAAAGCCACAGGAGACCGACCTCCTGTCCGTTTCTCGACGTAACCGCGGCTCTCGCGTGATAGTAATCCTTCCAGAGAAAACTCTCCAGGCTTACGCTGTCCGCCGTTTTGTTGGGCCGAAGCCCGTAAAAATGATCATATCTTTCCAGATCAGCCGCTTCCAGAGGCTTAAAGGAAATCGTACAGGGAGAAGACAAATTCATTTCTGTCTGTTTGTTATCCATAGTGATTTTATTATACATCCTTTGTGCTTAAATTTCTCATGGAATTCAGAATGGCGATCACGGCAACGCCGACATCCGCAAAAACCGCTTCCCACATATTGGCAAGACCGAACGCTCCCAGAACCAGAACGCCCAGCTTTACGGCAATCGCAAAAACCGTATTCTGATTGGCAATCTTCAGTGTTTTCCGTGATATCTTCAGAGCGGTCACAAGTTTCCCAGGTTCGTCTGTCATAATGACAACGTCCGCGGCTTCGATCGCCGCATCGCTTCCCAGGCCGCCCATGGCAATTCCGATATCCGCGCGTGCCAGAACCGGCGCGTCGTTGATGCCGTCGCCCACGAAGATCAGTTTCCCCTTCGCGGATTTTTCCTTCAGGAGCGTTTCCATCTGATCCACTTTGCCGCCCGGCAGAAGCTCCGCATGAAATTCATCCATGCCGATGCTGTCTGCCACCGCTTTCGCAGTCTCTTTCGCGTCTCCCGTCAGCATGACCGTTTTCCGGACGCCGTTTTTCTTAAGTCCGGCAATGGCCTCCGCGGCATCGTCCTTTATTTTGTCCGCGATCAGAATGCTGCCGGCATATATCCCGTCGGAAGAAACATACACCGTAGTGCCCGCTTCGTTCTCTCCGTCCGGTACCGTGATCCCGTTTTCCGCAAGCAGTTTCCTGTTCCCGGCGAGGATCATTTTTCCGCTTACTTCCGCATGGATTCCGTGTCCCGCCGTTTCACCCGCGTTCCGGATATCCGCAGGATCGATTTCCTTTCCGTATGCCTTCCGGATAGAAAGGGCAATCGGATGGCCGGAATAATATTCCGCATACGCCGCGTTTTTCAGCAACAGTTCCGGCGTGAAACCGTTTGCCGGGCTGATCCTCTGTACTTCAAAAACGCCCCTGGTCAGAGTCCCGGTCTTGTCAAAAACAGCAATCTCCGTTTTTGCCAGAGCCTCCAGAAAATTGCTTCCCTTAACCAGAATTCCCTTCCTTGACGCACCGCCTATCCCGCCGAAAAAACTGAGCGGAATGGAGATCACCAGCGCACAGGGACAGGAAACCACCAGGAACGTAAGCGCTCTGTTGATCCACTGTCCGAACGGATGCCCCGGAAGAAACAGGGGAGGAAGAAACGCAAGAGCTATTGCACTGAAAACAACCACAGGCGTATAGACAGCGGAAAACCTCGTGATAAAGTTTTCCGATTCGGATTTTCTGGAACTCGCGTTTTCCACCAGGTCCAGGATTTTCATGACCGTGGATTCCCCGTACGGCTTCGTTACCTTTGCGGTCAGAACACCGGTCGTGTTGATGCAGCCGGAAAGAAGGGTATCCCCCTGTCTTGCCGTTCTGGGAACCGGTTCCCCCGTCAGTGCGGCGGTATCGATCAGGGATTCCCCCGTCAGAACTTCCGCGTCCAGAGGAATTCTCTCACCCGGTTTTATCACAATGGTATCCCCGACTTTTACTTCCTCAGGGTCCGTTTTCCTTTCTCCGTCCGCCGTCAGGAGATTCGCGTAATCAGGCCTGATATCCATGACATCGCTGATGGATTTGCGTGACTTGTCCACCGCAACATTCTGGAACAGTTCCCCGACCTGATAGAAAAGCATGACCGCGACCGCTTCCGGATACTGCCGTATGGCAAAGGCACCGATCGTCGCAAGACTCATCAGGAAATTCTCGTCAAAAAGTTTTCCCCTGCCGATATTCCGCACGGCTTTTTTCAGCACGTCATAACCGGCAATGAAATAGGCAGCAACAAAAATGCCTATGCTGATATATTCCGCCAAAGCGCCGGGAAACAGACTCTGATTATGATAAAGGATCAGCGCGGCAATATAAAGAACTGCCGCGCAAAGTATCCTGTGCAGCCATTTTTTCTGCTTTCTGTTCATAAGATTCCGGCCCTTCCGTTACAGTTTTCTGATCTCGACATCCGGTTCCTGTACGGCAATCATCTTTTCTGCCTTTGAAGCGACTTCATCCATTCTTTCGTCGTCCGCTTCCAGGGTGCATTTCAACGTCATGAAATTTACCGTGGCGCTTTTCATTCCGTCGATCGATGAAAGTTTCCTTTCCAGTTTTGCCGCACAGTCCGCGCAGTCCAGTCCTTCCAGTCTGTATGATCTTCTCATGATGCCGGTTCTCCTTTGTTTTGATTTTACATTCGGTACTGCCATGCTGATTTTTATCTGCTGTGACGGATATGCTCCAGTCCGGTCTCGAATATTTTCCGGATATGCTTATCGTCCAGGGAATAGTAAACGGTTTTTCCGTCTCTGCGGAAACGGACCAGATGCTCTCTTCTCAGGCTTCCGAGCTGATGGGATATTGCCGATTTCGTCATGCCCAGGACATTGCTTAAATCGCACACGCACATTTCGTGCTGGTCCAGGGACCAGAGAATCCGGATCCTCGTGCCGTCCCCGAACACCTTGAAAAAGTCCGCAAGGCATTCATATTCCGACGGCGGCAGCATTTCCTTCTTTATGGCATCCACCACATCGTGATGAATGATGTTGCAATTGCACGTAAACTCGCTTCTGCTCATTCTGTACTCCTGTCCGGAAACTCCCTCTTCCGATGCAATGTGCATCAGTTGAACAACCATTCAACATTACAACCGTATTATAGTTGAACATATATTCAACTGTCAAGAGCAAAATGAAAGCAGGGGCTTATATCCCCCTGCTTTCCGCAGTTTACTGTTCTTTTCCGCATGCCAGAATGGTTTCCAGAAGCGGCATATCCTCCATCGACTTGCTGTCGTGTTCCAGCACGGCCATTGTCTTTATCCGGTTCTTTGACTCTTCGTCTATCTTGACCAGCATTTTTTTCTTTTCCCAGAGTTCGATCACTTCGGCGCGGGTGACCGTTTCATCATCGTCTTCACCGGGTTGATCGGCTGCGATCAGCGCTTCCCTGAGGACCAGGAGTTCATACAGATACGGCCGGATATCCCTTTTTTTCGGGAAAAGCTTGGCCATCATATCTCTTTCCCATTTTTTCTGATCTTCTCCCATGGGAAACATTTTATGATAATACCGCTCTTCTCTTTTTCTTCTTTCCTTGGCTGATTCAAATGTAAACCAGTTGCTGATTCCGCTCAAGCCTGTTTCCTCCTGTCATGAAATAAATAGAAATAAATACCTGTTTACAGTTTAAGCTATTTCCGTCAGGAATCAAGTATCAAACAGATCTTTTACATCAGTTTTCTTATGGACGGATATATTTCCCTGTACCGGCCGTAAATATCCATATACCGGCTATGCCTTTCGCTGTCCGGTTCAAAGGTCCTGTCCTCACGGACCATGACCCCCGCGGCTTCCGGAAGATCTTTAAAGCACCCTGCCGCAATCCCGGTCAGCATGGCACTTCCGACGGTGCCCGCGTCTGCAGTCAGAAGAGATGTGACCGGCATGTTCAGGATGTCCGCCTTCATCTGCATCCATACGGCGGAGCGGGCTCCCCCTCCCGTTGCAAAAAGCCTGCGGAAACGGATCCCGGAGTCCTTCAGATATTCCATGTTCACAAGCATTTCATAGACCACGCCTTCCATGCATCCGCGGTAAATGTCCGCTGCCGTGCTTGCCGTGGTAAGCCCCGCGATCACGCCGCGGGAACCCGTGTCCATATAAGGCGTTCCGGCACCGGCAAAATGCGGAAGGACAAGAAGTCCGGTTGGACTTTCCGAGCGGGATTCCAGAAATTCGTTGACCGTGATCCCCGCCGCCTTCGCCTCTTCCTTTTCCTTTTTTGCCAGCGTGTCAGTAAACCACCGGATCAGCTCGCCGCCCGTGTTGGAAAAAGCATAACAGACATACTTTCCCGGCACCACGTACGGAATGACCGCATATTTTCCCCTCGCCATGACTTTCATGTCGGGGATGCCGTCATAAACCGGCGTAATGCACTGAACCGTGCCTGCGCCGTCCACCGCGGAATCCGGATCAAAGACACCCGCGCCTACCGCAGCGGCAACCTGATCGTGGCTGATGCAGACGATCTTCGTATTTTCGTTCAGGCCTGTTTCCGCGGCAACGGATTTAAGGACCGTACCCGCCACGCTTCCGGACGGAACCGTTTCGGACATGAGGGAAAGGTCGACACCGGCTGCATCGAAAAGTTCCCGGCTCCATTTCAGTTTCCGGATATCGAATCCCATGGTCCTGGCGGCAAGAGAATAATCTATCTTTGCCTGTCCCGTCAGACGGAATACCACAAAATCTTCCATCAGAAGTATATGCTCCGCCTTCGCATAGACATCCGGCCTGTTTTCCTTAACCCACATGATCTTGGAAATGCTGTACATTTCATGCGGACTGGTCCCGGAAATTTCCGCGAGCTTTTCCTCCCCGATATCCCGGCATAGCCTGCCGCACTGTTCTCTGCCTCTCGGGTCGGTATAGAGCATGGAAGGATACAGCGGATTCCCCGCCCTGTCCGTCATGACAAAGGTTTCTCCGAAACTCGTTACCCCCATTCCGGCGATATCGGAATATACGGCAGTCATTTCCTTTATGACCTTCCATACCGAATCCAGAATGACTCCCGCGTCCCTTTCGCGGGAACCGGAAGTTCCTGTGACGGGATATTCCCGGTATGCCTTGCCTAACCGTTCTCCCGTTTCATTGAAAACCGTAAGTTTGCATCCGGTCGTTCCTATGTCAAGTCCGCCGATTTGCATTTTTTCCTCCGTCCTGCCTGATCTTCCTGCAACTTTTGTTTTCGTCTGTTCCGCTTCCCCTGAAAGGGCAGGTACGGTTTACGCACTTCCTTTAATCAGTATAGCAAACATTCGCCGAAATGATCAGGAAAATACAGCGTCGGAAAACAGGCTTCAGAACATGCAAGGCGCCGTTAAACGGCGCCCTGCATAAAAACTCATTCTGTTTTCTGCCATCTCTTCCTTATGTGTTCCGGTCCAGCTGGCTTACTTTCATGAAGGAATCTTTCAGGAACTCCGGGGATGCCTCTGAAAATCCTTCGGCAAATCCGGTCTCAAGAAACACCTTCACCATTTCAATCGCTTTATATTCCCCGTTAAACAATCCGCCGAGAGCAAGGACATTGCAGTTATTGATAATCCGGCACAGCCTTGCGGACATAACGCTTTCACAAAGGCCGCAGTAAACCCCTCTGTGTTTGTTTGCCGTGATATTTACTCCCATTCCGGTTCCGCAGAAGATAATTCCCCGTTCAAACTCTCCGTCCGAAATGCGCCGTCCTACTTCATCACCGACCTGATAATAGGGAGCCGGTTCCGCTTCCGTAATGTCGACTACCTCATATCCCGCCGACAGAAGATATTTTCCGACTGCATTCTTTAACGCATATCCCAGCGGATCCGCGCCGATTATGATTTTCATTTCCCGTTTTTCCCCCTGTTCATTCATTTTTTGCCCAGCCGCCGTCAATCTTTGCGATCAGCCGGTCAAAGGGAATAAGACCGCTGACTGCATCATATGCGGTTACGCAGCAGGCTCCCGCACCGGCGGCAAGCTGCAGACACCGCCTCGGCGAATAGCCTTCCAGCGCGGCAGTCAGAAACGCGGCAATACTCACGTCTCCCGCTCCTGTCCCCGAACAGAATTTTTCCGCTTTGTAGCTTCGTTCAAAAAGCTCAGCTTCATTCCATTCATCCCGAATTTTCTTCGTGCCGGTTTTCAGATACATGCCTTGAATACCGCACTTGATCAGCACGGTTCCGGCTCCCCAGTTCAACAGGCGTTCCGCCAGGGGCCTTACATCTGTTTTCCAGTCAATGATTTCCGTAATATCCCGGCTTCCCGCACGTTTCCGCCACTCATAATACCGGCTCCGGTCGATCAGAAAACATAATTCTTCCACGCTCGGCACAAAGTAATCCACGTACGGCAGAAGCTTTCTGAAAACCTCCGGCCAGTCAGCTTCGGAAGCTTCCGACGCTTCATTGATCGCGGCCAGATCCAGCGAAGTTTCCGTTCCGAGTTCTTTTGCCCTTCTGTACATTTCAACCAGTTCATCCGGATTTTCGTACATCCGTTTCATGATCGTCGGATATCCGAAATGAAACAGATCCGCATTTTTCACTTCATCGAAATCAATGTCGGAAAGCCCGAAGGTGTCATTGGCGCTCGGGCAGTGAATGAATATCCGGTCGATGCCGGGAGGTGCCAGAACAATCGTATAGGAAGTGGAACAGCTGTCCGAGACCGTGATTTTTCTGTTCACCGGAAACTGATCGATAATATTCATGACCAGCGTCCCGAAATGATCATTCCCGATTTTTCCCATCAGTGTGACATCGGAACCGAAAAAGCTCATTCCCAGGCCCGTATTTGCAATAGCACCGCCCGCATGCATTTCGGCCTCTCCCACCTTGATCAGATTCCCGGGCAGAAAAAGTCCGGCAGCATCAACCGCCTTCTCCTGATTGAATACGGGAGTAATATCCAGACACAGATTGCCGGCGCAGACAATTTTCTTTGCCATGGTATTTCCCTTCTTACGCCCTGTTATTCGAGCCGAACAGAATCATCTTTTTCATGGTTGCTTCCTTAACTGCCTGTACAATGTCCTGCTGCAGATCGGAAAGACCGTTTCCCTCCCTGTAATGGCTGATAACCGCTTTTGCCGCAGCGCAGTTGATATCGGTGAAAATGTTGACCTTGCTTATTCCGTTCTGTGTGCAGTTTTTAAAATCATCGTCGGATAATCCCGAACCGCCGTGGAGAACCAGCGGTACTTTCGTAATTGCCGCAATCTGTTTCAGACGTTCAATATCAAGTTTCGGTTTCGTGATATATGCCCCGTGGGCGGACCCTATGGCAACGGCCAGCGCATCCACACCGGTAAGAGATGCATATTCTGCCGCCTGCTCCGGCTGTGTATAAATGCTGTTGTCCTGCCCTGCGCTTTGGGCCTGTTTTTCGTTTGCCCCCACATGTCCCAGTTCTCCCTCAACCGTTGCTCCGAAGGCATGTGCGATCTTCACCATACCGGCAACTTTTCTGATGTTGTTTTCATAGGTCTCTTTGGAGCAGTCATACATAACGGAGGTAAATCCAAGCCGGAGGGCTTCCGTGATTTTTTCTTCCGTTAAGCCGTGATCAAAATGCAGGACTACAGGAACCTTTGCTTTTTCCGCCATCGGAATGAGAAAATAGCAAAGTTCTCTCAGGCTTGCGACCGGCAGCAGCACTTCTGCCGTGCCTATTATGACCGGCGATCCTGTTTCTTCCGCTGCAGAAAGAACGCCTTTTGCCATTTCAAGATTTGTAGTGTTGAACAGACCGACCGCATACCTGTTTGTCTTTGCGTCGCCGAGTACCTCGTTTAAAGTGACTAACATGATTTTTTCTCCTTCTTTTTTCTTTCCGCAAGCGCATTTCTCACTTCCGCCGCCAGGCGGCTGCCGGTAAAACCATACCGTTCAAATAAATAGCTCTCCGGTCCCACCTCGCCGAACTCTTCCTTCACTGCCACATGTTTCACAAATACCGGAACGTTTTCCGTTACGCAGCGGGACACTGCTTCTCCCAGTCCGCCGTTCACTGACGCATTTTCCGCGGTAATGATCAGGCCGGTTTTTTCCGCACTGTCGATTACAAGTTTTTCGTCCAGCGGTTTGATGGTGAACATATCCACTACCCTGATATGAATACCTTCTTCTGCCAGTTCTTTTGCCGCATCAAGAGCCATAGCGACCAGCGGACCGGCTGCAATGACGGTTGCATCCTTTCCGTCGCACAGTATGTTTCCTTTCCCGACCTCAAAATCCGAACCGTCCGCATAAACTTTCCTGATCTCGCTCATCGGAAGTCTGTAATAGAAGATCCCTTCTCTGTCTTTGGTCTCATTCAGTACGGACAGCAACATTGCATCGTCGGTGATGTCAAACACACAGGAATCCGGTATGGTCCGCATGATTGCCGTATCTTCAAAAGTCATGTGGGTGCCTCCGTTAAAATCCTGCTTGATGCCCGGTTCGCTTCCGATGATGTGCATTGTATTTTTGTTGTAAGCGGCGGAAATGAAAATCTGGTCAAATGCTCTTCTTGTCACAAAGGCCGCAAAGCTGTGCACATAAGGTTTGAAGCCGGTCACTGCAAGACCTGCGGCAACACCGATCATATTGCCTTCCATGATCCCGGTATTCAACACCCGGTCCGGATACTTTTTCCAGAGATCACGCATTCCGATCAGTGCCATCAGGTCCGCATCAACATAGGCAGTCTTACTGTCGTTTTTCAGTCTGTCGCCCATGAAAGAAGAAAAAACTTCCGTAATCGGCTGCGTTTCAAAATTACCGTTGTAATCAAGTGTAAACATTTTTTTCTCCTCTTCTCATGCCTCTAATCCGGCAATGGCCCTGTCCGCCATTTCAGGACTCAGGTTAAAGAAATGATTGTCAAACATATTTTCAAATTCCGGTACGCCGCTGCCTTTGATGCCGTCCAGAATTACCGCGATCGATCTGTCCCCGTGCTCCTTTTTTGCATTCGCGACTGCATCCCGGATTGCGGCAGCATCGGATCCCTTAACGGTCAGCGCGTACCATCCGAACGCTTCAAATTTTGCCTGTATGTTCCCCAGAGACATGACATCATCCAGATAGCCGTCCACCTGTCTCTTGTTCCAGTCCACAAACGCAACCAGATGAGACAGCCTGAAATGGCTGGCAAACTGGGCCGCTTCCCAGTTCTGCCCTTCGGCACATTCGCCGTCGCCGAGAATGACATACACCCAGTTGTCTTTTTTCCTGATCTGAAGACCTTTGGCAATACCGGCTGCCACCGAAAGTCCCTGACCCAATGAACCGGTAGAAACATCCACCCCCGGCGTTCTGAGCCGATCGCAGTGACTCGGCAGCTTCGTCCCGGGCTCACACAGGGTATTCAACCAGTCAGAAGGGAAGAAGCCTTTTAACGCCAGGGTGGCAAACAATGCAGGACCGGCATGGCCTTTGGAAAGGATGAAATAATCCCGGTCCTCCCATTGCGGGTTGCGGGCATCGTATTTCATAATGTCTCCGTACAGCACTGCCAGCGTTTCAACAACCGACATGCAGCCTCCGACATGCCCGAACCCTCTCTTTTTCAGACATTTAATGGTTTCAATGCGAATCTCATTTGCGAATTCCTTTAATTCTTTTTCAGATTTCATATCAAGCCTCCCGGATTGTGATCATGCTTTCGGATATTCCGTACACAGCAGACGATAAGGTGCCTCATCTTCTTCAATGGTCGGAAAACGTCCTGTCGGCTCATAAAAACAGTTGTCGTTTTCGTCATCGTTGCACATGGATACTTCGCCTAAAAGAACCGGACCGCCGGTCGGCTCCACATGGAAATCATGATACATATACGGCGTGATGGTAATGCTGTCGCCGGGCGAAAGCCTGATCTTTGTCCCGGCAGGAACGACTCTCTTCCATCCGTCGGTAACAACCGTAACGTCGGTATTCAGCATTGTTCTGTCCTGAGCGCCGTTGTAAACTGTTATATAAACATCGTTTCCGCCGCGGTTTATAATGTCTTCCATCTTGCTCCAGTGATAATGCATTGCAGCATTCTGCCCTTCATACAGCATCAGCAGTTTTTCCGCGTACGGTTTTCTGTATTCCGGCATTCTGCAGTTTCCGTTGCGGAGAGTAATTAAAGCAAATCCGTATTCACGGAACTGATTCCGGCCAAAATCGGTAATATCCCATCCGAGCATATTGTCGCGGATTTCGTCAAATTCATGGCCTTTGTTCTTCCATTCTTCCGGCGTCCAGCTGCAAAATGCAGGCAGGGCAAACCGGTGCTCCCCGATCAGATTTTCCATGTCTTTGATTATCTGATTGACTTCCGATCTTTTCATAACGCACCTTTCCCTTCGCTTATTTGAAAATTTCCTATTCAAAATCTGCATGCCGTGCAAACATGGTTCCGGAATCCTGCGCCGTCCGTTCCATCAGTTCCAGAACCAGACCGTCAAAGGTAAGAAGACACATCTGTTCAAAAGCACTGCCCATTGGCTGAATGGAGGTGATCCTGTTTTCCGCGTGTTTTGTCTTCGGAGATACTCCCGGCAGAACCACGGTAATATCCGACATCCGGGCAATTGACGACTGGCCGTCCATTGTGACCAGTGCAAGCTTTACGCCGCGGTCCACGGTTTTTTCCGCCAGTGCCTTTAAACTGCCTGTTTCTCCCGAGCCGGATCCGATGATCAGAAGATCTCCCTCTGACGAATGCGGACTTGTAATTTCCCCGACCATGCTGACCGAAAATCCGAGATGCATCAGTCTGTTTGTAAAGCCGCGAACCATAACGCCGGTCCTTCCGGCTCCCGCCGTAAATATATGATGCGCATTCAGGATTGCATCCGAGAGCGCCGCAAGCTGTTCATCGTTCAGGTATTCCGCATAGTCCGCAAGCTCTTCAAGAATCTGTCTGGTCCTGCGTTTTACGCTCATGCCGGTTTCTCCTTTTCTGTCTGTCTTTTTCGTACATTCCGAAATTACTGTTTTCTGTTATTCCAGGCAGCGATTTTTTCTGCCAGCTTTTCTGCCGCGGAGACCGGATCCTCTGCCTTTACAATCCCGCCCCCGGAGATCACAATATCCGGAAGGTACTTAAGGTATTCTTCCACGCTGTCTGCGTTTATCCCGCCGGCAACGGATATGACCGCATCCGGGCAGCTGCTTCTGACAGTCCGCAGGTCCTCCAGCGGCGTTCTTCCCTCTGCCTGCTGATCAATGCCGGTATGAATTCCGATGATATCCACGCCCTGGTTCAAAAGGGAACGGGAAACCTTTTCGATGTCGGAAATACAGATCAGGTCCGCCATGACCTTTTTCCCGGTCGCATGCGCCACCCTCACGCACTCCGCGACCGTACGCGTGTCGGTTGCCGCAAGAACTGTGAAGATATCGGCATCTGCACTGCATACGAGGCCGGCTTCATAAGAACCGGCATCCATGATCTTACTGTCGCACAGGATTGTATGATGCGGAAACTTTCTTCTTAATTCCGTTACTGCATGCACGCCGTAGCGCATCAACAGAGGAGTACCAATTTCGATCACATCAATATAGAAGCCTGCTTTTTCCAGAAGTTTGACTGCATCTTCCAGATGAATATCATCCAACGCTATCTGAAGTTGCGCTTTCTTGCGACTTCCCATTATTATTCTCCTGCCATACCGTTTTTAAGGATTTATTGTTTTCTATTTCCAACTAATTGCAAGTATAATATTGTTATTTGTTGTTGTCAACTCTTTTTTACATTAAATCGCAAGTTTAATTTTGCGATTTAATGTAAATATGGTATAATCTTAAAAGGTCATTCTGGTTCATGCCGATAAAATGAAACAGAAAGGAATTTCCATGAAAAAACAGCTGACCGCCGGAAGGCGGAATGAAATAGCAAAACTTCTGCTGAAAGACGGAGATGTCAAGGCAATCAATCTGGCAAAGAAGTATGATGTCTCGACTGAGACCATCCGAAAGGATATCATTGCACTGGAAGAAATGGGCATTGCCCAGCGAAGCTATGGCGGTGCGATTGCCGTACATGACCTGATCGAACGTCCCGTTGCAGACAAGGCTGTGGAAAACCAGGAAGCAAAACGGACAATTGCAGAAAGTGCAGCCTCTCTCATTCCGGGCGGTTCCACCGTATTCCTGGATGCCGGCAGTTCGACCGAAGCGCTTGCGGAGCAGCTTACACTCCGTGATGATCTGACAATTTTCACCAATTCCATTGCAATCGCAAACCGGCTGAGCGAGTCCAAGAATGAGGTTTACTGCACCGGCGGGCGGGTGCGTCCGAGCAGCAAGGCAGTTGTCGGAGACTGGGCCGTGGAACAGCTGCGCTCCATTCAGATCAACATTGCCTTTCTCGGCACCGACGGTTTTGAAAACTGCAGCGGCCCGTCCTGCTCTGCTTATGAGGAAGCCGAACTGAAACGAACGATAATCGGACAATGCAAAAGAGCGGTTCTGCTTGCCGATCAGTCCAAATATCACGGATCCGGCCTTTTTCAATGCTGCAGCTGGAAAGATCTGTATGCGGTTATAACCGAAGGAAATGCCGAAGATCTGAATGCGGAAAAACGGTCCGAAATCGAGCAGAATACCCGAATTATTTACGCCTGAAGCATGGCTTCTGTTTTATAAATATATTTACGTCTTCACATCAAAGGCCGCTCCCGAAGGAGCGGCCTTTGCATGATCATCTGCATTTCGTTTCATTATATTTTATTGCACTTCGGCCCCGTACGGCAGATCATTGCTTCCGTTCGGTTCCCACGTCTCGGTTTCCGCGTTCCAGTCATAAGTCGGTTTGGAAGGAACTTTATCATTGAAGTGATGCGTGACACCGTCTATCACAACATCGCCGACTGCCATGGAACCGTCCGCATTGAAATAATACGTATGTCCGTCCGGCGCATTGACAAGACCTGTTGCCATGCCCCCCGTGTCCGCGTCAAGGTAATACCATTTTCCGCCTTCATTGATCCAGCCGGTCTGCATTTGTCCTTTGCTGTTGAAATGATACCATTGGCCGTTAACGAAAGCCCAGGCGTTCTTTACAGGTGTCCCGTTGGAATACAGATACCAGCTTCCGCCGTTATAAACCCAGCTTTTTACCGATGCCGAGTTTCCGCTGCCTGAACTGCCGCTGCCCGAACTGCTGCCTCCGGAACTGCTGTTATTCGAAACCGGATCTGCTTTCCCCGATACGGTAACGACATCGTCATCAGAAATTCCGTAAATGACAACAGCCCCTGTATTTTTATCGTATGTATAATACCTTGCCCCTTCCGTTTTCGCCGGAACAGTCGAAGAAAGTGTTACGCCGCTTCTGTCAGTCATCGTCAGGGTTTCCGGACGGGTATATCCTGTATCTGCCGTTACGGTGCCGGACCAGCTCAGGATATCTGAAGCAAAGGCTCCGTCCATTGTCGCGTTCGAGAGACTGGCGACAACCGATTTTCCGTGTATCCAGATAATGATTGGCTCCGTCTGTCCGTCAATCTGAATGTTCAGTGTCCGCGTTGCAGAATCCGCAGGTGCCTTAAGCGCCGTAACATACCATTCGCCCGATTTTAAAGTCCATTGGAGATAGCCATTAAGGCCCGTCTGATTACCAGGCACAGCCGTCCCCGTGATCCCCATCGCAGCTGTAATCTCCGCAATCGACGCGGTTTGATCTTTCGGAAGCGCATACGCAGTATATCCCGTGGCTGCAAACTCCACTATGCACAGGGAGGACCCGTCCGCATTCAACGAGGCAATCTCTTTCTCGTTTTCCGGTTCTTCCGCATCGGAACCGGATGCCGTTTCTGAAGTCCCCGCTCTTGCCGACATCGTCCACGGCAATACAGGCATTAAACTTAAAACCAGTAAAGCAGCCATAAACATTGAAAGATGTTTTCTTAATCCCTTCATTCCTTTTCCTCCTTCTTTCCGGATGTGCACTCTTCCTCTCTATTATAAATTGTATGCGGGGAAATGAACTTCCTTTTTTGAGGAGGACTGATATTTTATTAACAATAGCGGATGATGCGGATATATCCCGATAAGGATACTTCCATGTTTGCTGTTCAATCCGTAATTGGCTTCTGGCATATTTCTTTATATGTGACCAGAGAAACATTGCCGAGTTCTGCCGCCCTGTCCTTACAGCTCTTTGTAAAACCTTTCTTTGCGAACAGATACAGATAAACGTTTTTATAGGAGAACAGCCGGCTCCGCTCTTCCAGAGTTTTCAGTATCCCCAGATCGATTTTTTCATTCGTCCATTTGCATTCTCCGAACAGCGCGGAATTTTTGTCCTGTTCCCCCATGATATCAATCTCAGCCTGGCATTTCCTCTCGGAATCATTCCCCCACCATCGTCCAAGGGAACGGAACGCAACCGGTGATCTGCCCTTGAGAAGCAATTCCCACAGATACTGTCCGCAGATATCTTCGAAGACTTTTCCCATATATTCATTTAACTGCGGTTCTATGACTCTGTATACCGAATCAGCTGCTCCGCGGGCGATCGCCGAACTGTTGTCCGGAACAAAACGATACCAGAATCGGAACATGTTGTCCGCAATGGAATAAACAGATTTCCGCGATTCTTTTTTCCCATACGGCGTTTCCTTCCGGATGATACCGAGAGCCAGCAGATTTTTGATATAGATGGAACAGACATTTGTACTTTCTCCGACTTTGGATGAAATTTCCGACATACGGGAAGCGCCGGCAGCAACAGCTGTGATGATCGCCGTATAAACGGCAGGTTCACGCACTTCCTGTTTTAAAAGGTTTACAGGTTCTTCATACATGGAGGAATTGGGATTCAGAAAAGTATTTTTAATATTTTCTTCCACGTTCATGCGATCGCTGATCTGAAGCAGATACTGCGGGGTTCCGCCTGCAATACCGTAAAGCAGCGCCCTGTCCTCATTACTGAAACGTCTGAGATACCGGCAGGACTCCGCAAAATTAAACGGAAGAAGCTTTATCTGCGCAGTCTTTCTGCCATACAACGGAGCCTTGTAGGCCAGAACTTTATCTTCCATATACGACATAGACGAGCCGCAGAGGATCAGCATCAGTTTTGATTTATCTTTGTATCGGTCAATTAAAAGCTGAAGCGTGGAGGCAAGGCTCCTGGAGGAACGGGCAACATACGGATACTCGTCAATGGCCAGAATGAGGCGTTCTTTTTCGGCCATCCTGAAGACCGTTTCCAGCGCGGCCTGAAACGAAACGAAGGATGTCCCGGACATAATCCCCTTATCGTATTCAAGAATACTCTTACTTAGATTCTCGAGGTTCTGTCTGGCATTGCTTTCAACGCCCGTAAAATAAACGGCTTTCTTATCGCCGATAAACGCATTGATCAGGGCTGTTTTCCCGACCCGGCGCCTGCCGTAAAGCACGACAAATTCAAATTTTCCGGACGCATAAAGTTTCGTCAGCGTACCCATTTCCTGTTCTCTTCCGATAAACACAGTCAGCCTCCCTCCCGGTTTCTGATGTCAGTATAGAATAACGCAAATATTTAGTCAAGTATGATTAGGTAAATCATACTTGACTAAATATCGTATCTCTCTCAGACTGTTCTCCGATAAAAACCGTCTTCAGGAGTATGTGTCCGGTAAAAATATTATTCTGTTCCAGTTATATTCCTCCAATGTGCTTTATTTCTTCAGTACCAGCACATACTGCTGCACGCGTTCATCCGGCGGCATCACTGCGTGATCGAACCATGTTGCAAAGTACCGTTCAAAGCTCCTCGTCAGATACCCGTCCTGGCACTGATCCGTAGTATCATACGGATCCGCAAAAACAAGAACATCGTCCTCATAATTTTCAGTTCCCATGGAATCATAGCCGATCAGCACCATCCAGTGCCCGCCCCATTCCACGCTTTCCGTAAGCAGCAGATTTCCGGCGCGGAGATTCCGGTTCAGATATTCCGCGAAGTTTTCCTCATCCGGGAAAGTAATGCCGTCTTCTCCCGCCGTATCCCGTGAGCTCTGTACGGTAAAACCTCTGTCCGTGAAAGCCCCGGCAACTGCATCTGTGGATGCGCCGTAGGAACCGTCCGCTTGCGGATTGTTGATGTAGCGGATATCCATTTCCCTGTCCAATTCTGCTTCTGAAACATCCGTGATTCCAAAACGATTCAGCCCCATCAGTACACAGGCTGCACCGCAGGACCTTTCCGACGTCTGCTGATAGGTCCTGAACTTCGGCAGGAGTACGAGCGTAGCTGTAATATTACCCGCATAATAGTCCGGCGCCCGATAATAAGGTGAAGCTGCCACGTTCCCTTCTCCGGCCACAGCGGCAGCTGCGCCTGTTTCTCCGTCTACCGGCTCGGAAACCGGGATTGTTCTCTCCTGCTCCGTTCCGTATACCGCACCCTGCGAAAAAACACGCGCATTCTTTTTGATGATGGTTCCGCCGTATGCCGCAGCACCGGTCTGCAAGGTCAGAAAAACCGTCAGTGCACAAATGCACAGCTGTCTGGAAATGAATGTCCGTTCCGATTTCATGTAATCCTCCTCCGGTTGTCTGGAAAAAATTTCCTTTCAATTTCGAGAGCAGTTTTTCGTTGCGCGTTTATTGTATCTCTGCTCCGTTTCCCTTATAAGGGCAGGTGCGGGTTTAAACAGCTTCCAGAATATTATTATAAACCATTTTCGGATACAGAAAATACCTGCAGACATATGATGTTTCCTGCGCATACCGGCAAGGTATGACATCCATAATACCTGCCTTTAACGGTTGAAAAAGCGGCTAACCTTGACGATGCTTCCTGACATACTTTGTCTGCCGCCCTGAGCCAATTCTCTCAAGAGTACCCTCATCAACAAGCTTCTTCAATGCGGACTCAACCGACGAACTCCCGAGACTCGGACAGGCCATTAAAGCATCCTGCTTTGTAAAGGTACCGATTGTATCTGAAATATAAGTCTTCACTATATCATAAGATGTACTCCTGGCTCCGGACTTCCATATAATTGATACTCTGTTTTCAAAGTCCCGGTAGCATGCCAGGATAATTCCCAGCATGTATTTTATAAAAGGTTTCGGATCATTCCCGCTTTCCAGCCATCCCTGACCTGAAAGTTCAAGTGCTTTATAGTACGCTTCTTTTGTATCGGAAATCTTTTTTTCAATACTGATATACTTACCGACTTTATAACCGCATTTGTACAGCAGCAATATAGTCAACAGTCTGCTCATCCTCCCGTTTCCATCATTAAACGGATGAATACAAAGAAAATCAAGGATGAAACAGGATATCAATATCAGCGGATCTGTTGCTTCTGTGTCTGATGCATGAAGATAACTCCCGCAGATATTTTTCACCGCATCCGGTGTTTCAGAGGGTCCCAACGGTTTAAATAAAAGCTCCTTGGTTCCATCCGAAGACGTTCGGACAATCTCATTCGGAACCGACTTGAATTTTCCGCCATAGGATACCGTTGTGAATTTCAGCATTTCCTTATGCAGCTGAAGTATATAATTCGGCGTTACCTGGATGTACTTATAGTTTTCATGAACCAGATTCAAAGCATTTCTGTATCCCAGGATTTCCTTCTCATCCCGGTTACGGGGAGTAGTCTTATCCGCGACAAGCTGCTTCAGTCTGGCATTCGTCGTTACAATGCCTTCAATACGGTTTGACGCCTCTGTACTCTGAATTCCGGCAATTTTCATCAGACGTTCAAGCTCTACGGGTTTCTGCCTTGTAAAGAGCTCCTGTTTACCCTTATATTCATGTATCCGGGCTATATATGAAAGAATCTCATTGTCCCAGGTTCTTTCAGCAAGAACCGTATAATCAAAGTTCCTCATTTTCTTATTCCCTTCTCCCGGTCTGAATTTTATATCCCAATTATATGGTTATTTTGGGAGATAATCAAGGGGCTTGGGAGATGATGTCAAAATTTTTAGCACTCACCTATTGACATTGCTAATAATACGTGTTATAGTACGGCTAGAACATGAAGGAGGAAGCACAGAGGAACGATTTAAGGTTCCAGAGCTTCCGGAAGAACCTTCCATAAAGGAGGAATGACTTATGTATATGCCCAGTGTATTCGGTGAAAACCTTTTTGATGATTGGATGAATGATCTTCCGTTCTATGATGAATTCTTCAACGAGAAACGGGATCCTCTTTTCGGGAAACATTCAAAAGATCTGATGAAGACTGATATCCGTGAAAATGAAAAGGACTACGAAATGGATATTGATCTGCCCGGCTTCAAGAAAGAGGAAATCCATGCGGAGCTGAAGGACGGCTATCTTACCATCAGCGCTTCCAGAGGAATGAACAAGGACGAGAATGATAAGAAAGGTAAACTCATCCGTCAGGAACGCTATTCCGGCTCCATGACCAGAAGCTTCTATGTGGGCGAAGGTTTGAAGCAGGAAGACATTCATGCAAAGTTTGAAGACGGAATCCTGAAACTTTCCATTCCGAAGAAGGAAGAAAAAGAGGAAGTTCCGGAAAAGAAATACATTGCCATTGAAGGATAAAGCAGACGGTCTGCGGATATAAAAAGAATCTCTTTCTGCCGGGTATTGCCCGGCGGGAAAGAGATTCTTTTATTTTACAGTTTAAGGTTGCTGTTTCGGGATTTACTGAACCGGCGTCACGTTGACAGCCTGCATTCCCCTGTTTCCTTCTGCTGTATCAAAGGTTACTTTCTGTCCGTCTTCAAGAGACTTGTAGCCTTCTCCGTTGATTCCGGAAAAGTGAACAAAGATCTCACTCTTATCGGCATCATCCGTAATAAATCCGTATCCCTTTGTTGCATTAAACCACTTTACTGTACCGTTATGCATTGATAACTACCTCCATAGAATTTAAATACCGTTTTCTTGAATATCACATAAAGTTACTTTAAGGTAACCTTAGCGCCTACTTCTTCGAGGGACTTCTTCAGAGCCTCTGCTTCGTCCTTGGCAACAGCCTGCTTGACAACCTTGGGAGCAGCATCAACAAGATCCTTTGCTTCCTTCAGTCCAAGAGAAGTTGCTTCACGGACAACCTTGATGACCTTAACTTTGTTGGCACCGATCTCGGTCAGCTCAACATCGAACTCGGTCTTTTCTTCTGCCGCCGGAGCACCTGCACCGGCACCTGCTGCCATAACAACACCCGCTGCTGCGGATACTCCGAACTCTTCCTCACATGCTTTTACAAGATCATTGAGTTCAACAACGGATAATTCCTTGATCGCATCAATAAACTCCTGAGTAGATAACTTTGCCATTTTATTTTCCTCCATCTTTTAGGATTGTTTTCTGTTGAATATCATTTATGCCTGCGGTGCCTGTGCTGCCGCGGGTGCTGCTTCTGCTGCTTCTGCTGCAGGTGCAGCTTCTGCCGCCGGTGCTTCTTCTGCCTTTGCTTCTTCCGGTGCTGCTTCACCGTTCTTGTCAGCAATCTGCTTCAAGACTCTGGCAAAGTTCGTGACCGGGCTCTTCCAGCTTCCGAACAGCCTGCCCAGAAGTTCTTCTCTGGACGGAATTGCCGCAATCGCCTTGATCCCTTCCGCATCGTAGACCGCTCCCTCTACAATGCCGCCCTTCATTTCCAGTGTCTTTGCGTTCTTCGCAAACTTGGATACGATCCTGGCTGCCGCACAGGGATCCTCGTTGCTTACCGCAATCGCAGAAGGTCCGTTCAGGAAATCATCCAGTTTTTCAAATTCCGTTCCCTTTGCTGCAATGTGGACCATGGTGTTCTTGAAAACCTTATAAGAAACGCCTGCTTCCCTCAGTTCCTTCCTCAGCTTCGTGTCCTGTTCCACGGTAAGTCCGCGGTAGTCCACAACAACGGCTGATTTGGCATCTTTCAGCATTTCGGAAATTTCCTTGACAACCGGCTGCTTCTGATCAATCTTGGAATCCTTCATCCTGTTTTCCTCCTTCTTATCAGATTTTTTCATGTCCGAAAAAAATTCCCGGCTGCCTTAAGACAGTCGGGAATTCGAATTTACATTCGTTTTTCTCTCCTCGGCAGGCAATCTGTCATTATGCCTTTCGGCACCTGCTGTCTTCGGCATGAAACCTTTAGTAAACTATCATACTATCGGAAAATTGTCAAGCAGTAACCGCTGCCGTTGTGATCTTGGCAGTGTTCAGTTTGACGCCCGGCCCCATGGTAGAGGTAAGGATGGCGCTCTTGAAATAGCTTCCCTTGATGGTGCTGGGCTTTGCCTTGTTCAGAGCATCCAGAAGAGCCTGAAGGTTCTCCTGAAGATCCTTTTCCGGGAAGGAAGCCTTCCCGACCGGAACATGGACGATATTGGCCTTGTCCAGACGATACTCAACTTTACCGGCTTTGATTTCGCCGATAGCCTTTGTCAGATCCATGGTTACCGTTCCCGCTTTCGGGTTCGGCATAAGACCTTTCGGTCCGAGAACCTTACCGAGACGTCCTACGACACCCATCATATCCGGTGTTGCCACAACAACGTCAAAGTCAAGCCATCCTTCATTCTGGATCTTCGGGATCAGTTCCTGTCCGCCTACGTAATCCGCTCCGGCTGCCGTTGCTTCATCCAGCTTGGCGCCCTTTGCGAATACAAGGATACGTACTTTTTTCCCGGTTCCGTGCGGAAGTACAACTGCTCCGCGGATCTGCTGTTCCGCATGACGGCTGTCGCAGCCTGTGCGTACATGCAGTTCAATTGTCTCATCAAACTTTGCGTTTGCAGTCTTCTTCAGAAGAGCTACTGCATCCGGAACATCATAAACTATGGTACGGTCAACCAGCTTTGCAGCTGCCTTATATCTCTTTCCGTGCTTTATCATCAGTCTCTCCTCCTTATTTCTCGACCTCGATACCCATACTGCGTGCGGTACCGGCGATCATGCTCATGGCTGCTTCAATACTTGCCGCGTTCAGGTCAGGCATCTTGGTTTCTGCGATCTGCTTTAAATCTTCCTTGGAAACCTTGGCTACCTTGTCCTTATTCGGTGTACCGGATGCTTTCTGGATCTTGCATGCCTTTTTCAGCAGTACTGCAGCCGGAGGAGTCTTTGTGATGAAGCTGAAGCTTCTGTCTGCGTATACGGTAATGACGACGGGGATGATGACATCTCCCATGGCAGCCGTTCTCGCATTGAACTGTTTCGTGAATTCCACGATGTTAACGCTGTGCTGACCTAATGCCGGTCCTACGGGTGGTGCTGGTGTTGCCTTGCCTGCAGGAATCTGCAGTTTGATAAATCCTGTTACCTTCTTTGCCATAATGGCACCTCCTTGTGGTTGTGGCGGACATTTGCATATCCTCCCACGTTATCCCCTGCAGAAACTGTTTCTGCGGGTCTCAAAAGCGGAAATTCTTCCGCCGGATGAGCTGTTACATCTTCTTTACTTCCGCAAAGCCGAGCTCCACTCTGGTTTCGCGTCCGAACATTTCCACCAGCATGGAAACCGTCTTCTTGTGTTCGTTGATATCCACGATCTTGCCGACCGTGTCTTTCCACGGTCCGGTGGTGACAATGACGCTGTCTCCGACCGCATAATCGATCAGGACTTTCTTCTCGTGAAGAACCGTTCCTTCCGGAACGCCGAATCCGAGTTTTACCATTTCTTCCGGTGAAAGCGGAACCGGCTTGCTTCCCGGTCCTACAAATCCCGTCACGCCTCTCGTATTCCGAACTACATACCACGTGGTATCGTTCATGAACATCTTGATCAGCACATAGCCGGGAAACATTTTTTTATCGGAAGCTTTTTCAACACCGTTCTTGATTTCCACGACCGACTGTAAAGGTACGGAAACCTCAAGGATCTGATCCTGGAGAGAACGGTTTTCAATCGTCTTCTCGATGTCGACTTTTACTTTATTTTCATAACCCGAATAGGTATGGACAACATACCAGCTTGCTTCAGCCATGTTTACCCTCACCTCTGCTGAGGTCTTCCGGTCACACCGTTAACGCGGTGTTCCCTCCAGTCTCTTATTTTATGATCATGTTAAGACCAAGATGGAATGCCGCATCAAGAGCCGAAATGAGCACACCGAGAAGAACAGACACAAGCACAACGGCTACGGTCTGTCTAACCAGTTCATCCCTGCTCGGCCAGATGATTTTTTTGAATTCCACTTTCAGGCCTTTAAAAAATTCCTTTATTCCGGAATTTTTCTTTTCCGATTCAGCCATCGTATATTCCTTTCCCGAATATATGTCGGAAATTCTGTCCTCTCAGGCAGAATTACTTTGTCTCTTTGTGCAAAGTATGCTTCTTGCAGAATCTGCAGTATTTCTTGATCTCCATACGATCCGGATGATCTTTCTTATCCTTGGTCGTAAAATAATTACGCTGCTTGCACTCCGTGCACGCAAGTGTGATCTTGGTACGCATGCTGTTCACCTCCGGATTACGTTTCGTTGTTTTTGGGTCAAAAAAAAAGAGACCCGACCGATTTTGACACGAGGCTACTATATCATAGGAGTTCCGGTGTGTCAAATAGTATTGCTTTATTTGTGTGTTTACATAATTTAATCCTATACCTCGGTCACGATGCAGATGCTGACATAGAAAACATGCGCGGCGCCGGCTTCCTTCAAAGTCCTGGTACAGGCTTCGATCGTGCTCCCCGTCGTGTAGATGTCGTCCGTAAGGAGAAAAGAACCGGCAGAAGCGCTTCCGGGCGAAGCCGTAAATGCCGCGGAAAGGTTCTTCAGCCGTTCATCCGGCGTCAGTTTTTTCTGCGCCGCCGTCTTTTTGTTCCGCCTTAAAATATCCGTCCGGACCGGCAGGCCCGTGTATTTTTTCAGTTCCCGTGCCAGAAGTTCCGCCTGGTTATAGCCCCGCGACCGCATCCTGGACGGATGAACGGGAACCGGGATCATGGCGTCCGCCCGCATCTTCCCGATATCCCCGCCGAACCTTAAAAAGATCAGGCGCGCAAAGGAAGCAATGTATTCCCGGCGGTTTTTATACTTGATCTGCGCCATGGCTTCCTTCATATGATCGTCATAGCTTAGCAGGGCAAAACCGCGGTCAAAACTTTTCGGCCTCACGCTGCAGTCATAACAGTATTCCTGCGTAAGATCAAAAATGCCCCTCCCGCATTTAAGGCAGCGCGGCTCCTTCACGAAATCCAGTTTGCCGACGCAGTTTTCGCATATCCGGTTTCCCGGCGGAGTAACAATTTCCCCGCATACGGGGCATCTTCGCGGGAACACCGAATCCAGCAGGATATTTCCCGCCTTACGGATTTTTTCTCTGTTCGTCATATCCGGAAAGACGGGGCGCCGGAACCGTTGGTTCAGGGAACCGGCTGTTTCAGGAATAGATCTCGCGTATCCTTTCCTTTAATCCCGTGTTTCTCCGGAGCTCCTGTATGTTGTCCGCCATCTCGTAAAAATATTCCGGGACTCCCACCAGCGCCACCAGGGATTTTGCCCGGGTCACCGCCGTATAGATCAGGTTCCTTGTAAGAAGCATCCGCGGTCCCTGCCAGACGGGCAGTATGACGGCCGGATATTCGCTGCCCTGCGATTTGTGAATGGTGATCGCATAGGCAAGGTCAAGCTCCTCCGCGTCCGTGAAGGAATACTCCACCGTGTTCCCTTCGTCATAATCCACCGTCAGGGTTTCCGCAAAGGCATTGATATCTTTGATGATGCCGATATCCCCGTTGTAAACGCCGCGATGATAGTCGTTCCTGATCTGCATCACCTTGTCGCCGGTCCGGAACAGAATTCCGTTCAGTTCCTTTTCGTCTTTCCCGGGTTCGTGCGGGTTCAGTTCGTTCTGAAGAACGCCGTTCAGTCTCTCCACGCCGAGAGGTCCTTTCCGCATGGGCGTCATGATCTGGATTTCCTGCACGGACGCATGAACGTAGGCGGGAAGTTTTTCCCTCAGAAGTTTCAGCATGATCTTCAGGATATCCTCCGGCGAGTCCTGCCGGATAAACAGGAAATCCCTGCTTCGCCTGGACAGGTCTATTCTTTCCCGGCGGATCATTTTATGGGCATTGACTATGATGTCGCTCTCCGCTGCCTGACGGTAGATCTGGTTCAGCCTTACCACATTGAAGCAGCCGGAATCGATCATGTCCCTGAGGACGTTCCCCGGTCCCACGCTCGGAAGCTGGTTGACATCCCCCACCAGGATAAGATGCGTTCCCACGCTGACTGCCTTTAAAAGCGCATACATCAGATGAATGTCCACCATGCTCATTTCATCTATGATCACGCAGTCCGCATCCAGCGGCATCTGCTCGTTCCTGGCAAAATACATGCCGGCGAATTCGTTTGTGTTTCTCTCTTCCCTGTCCGGTGACCCGCTGATTTCCAGAAGCCGGTGGATGGTCCTGGCTTCATGTCCCGTGGCCTCCGTCATCCGCTTTGCCGCGCGTCCCGTAGGCGCCGCAAGAAGGATCTGCATTTCCTCGTGTTCAAAGTACCGTATGATCGCGTTGATGGTCGTTGTCTTTCCGGTCCCGGGTCCGCCGGTCAGAATAAGAAGCCCGCACCGGGCCGCTTCCACGACAGCTTTTTTCTGCAGCTCGTCAAACTGCATCCCGTTCTCCTGTTCCATTTTTGAAACAACGCTTAATATGCGTTCCGGTTTTTCATCGGAGCGTATGTCCAGGTCATGCAGCATGGATGCCGTATTCAGTTCCGTGTAATAAAAGCGTGAAAGATAGACGTGGGATTCCTCTTCGGCGGATTCTTCCGAAGGGTCTTTCTTCAGAATGATCTTTCTGTCCATCTGCAGATCGGACAGATACTCCCGCATACCGTCGGACGGAATGCCGAGAAGCTCGGAATTCCGGGAAAGCAGCTGCTGCTCCGGAAGAAACATATGCCCCTGCCCGGAAGCCTGCATCAGATTATAGAGAAAACCGCATTTTATCCTGTACTCGGAATTTGCTTCGATTCCGGCCCTGCGCGCAATTTCATCCGCAATCTTAAAACCCACGCCGGTGATGTCGTCCGCGAGCTGATAGGGATTTTCCTTTATGATGGTATAAAGATTTTCACCGTACTGCTTGTAGATCTTTGCGGCAAGGTTCATGCTGATCCCGTATTTTGTCAGAAACAGCATTGCATTCCGCATGTCTTTTTTTTCTTCGATCTGTTCGGAAAAGGACATGGCCATGCGCTCGCTGATGCCTTTCACTTCCGCAAGCCTTTCCGGCTCCTCTTCCATGACCCGGATGGTGTCCGCCTGAAAGTGTTCCACAATGCGGGCAGCCAGCGCTTCCCCAATTCCCTTTACGGCGCCGGAGGAAAGATAATGCTCTACGCTTTTTATATCCTCCGGTTCCTTGATATCGTATTTTTCGACCGAAATCTGCGGGCCGTACACCGGATGATTTTTCACTGTCCCGGATGCGGAAATAAACTCGCCTTCTTCGATGAAGGCAAAGTTTCCGACCAGAATGACTTCCTCTCCCTTTGCGGAGATCCCGGTATTTTCCGCACAGGAAATGCTGATGACGGAATATCCGTTTTCTTCATTCCGGTATTTGATTTTTTCTACGTATCCGCTGACACTGATCATCAATAATCCCGCTTGTTATCCTCCGGTTCGCCCTGCCTGTATTCGATGTATTTCCCGGTTCCGATCGCAACTGCGGTAAGAGGATCCTCCGCAATCATGGAATTGATTCCGGTCTTTTCCTGAAGGAGCTGATCCAGTCCGTACAGAAGCGATCCGCCGCCCGTCAGAACTATTCCTCTGTCATAAATATCCGCTGCCAGTTCCGGCGGTGTCCGTTCCAGAACACTGTGTACCGCATCCACGATCTGCAGCGCCGGTTCCAGAAGCGCTTCCAGCGTTTCGTCCGAAGTAACGACGATCGTCTTCGGAAGGCCGGTGACAAGGTTCCGCCCGCGGACTTCCATGGTCAGCATTTCCGGACGCTTGAATGCCGCGCCGATCTGAATTTTGATATCTTCTCCTGTACGTTCCCCGATCAGAAGATTATGTTTCTTTCTCATGTAACGGACCAGGGCTTCGTCGAAATCATCCCCGGCAACCTTAATGGAAGTCGAAACGACAGGTCCGCCCAGCGAGATGACGGCAATATCCGTTGTCCCGCCTCCTATATCCACGATCATGTTTCCGCATGCCTTGGAAATATCAATGCCGGCGCCGATAGCTGCCGCCACGGGCTCCTCAATGATGGCAACTTCCTTGGCGCCTGCCTGATAGGTTGCGTCTTCCACTGCCTTGCGTTCCACTTCCGTTGCGCCGGAAGGAATACACACGGCAATTCTGGGACGCCGGAGAGTCTTCTTCCCCGTCGCCTTCGTGATAAAATATTTAAGCATTTTCTCCGTAACGGTATAGTCAGAAATGACACCCTGCCGCAGCGGACGGATGGCAACAATGTTTCCGGGCGTCCGTCCGATCATCAGACGGGCTTCTTCCCCGATTGCCATAATCCGGTTCGTGTCACGGTCTATGGCCACGACGCTCGGTTCCTTTAATACGACACCTTTTCCTTTTATATAAACGAGGATGCTGGCTGTGCCCAGGTCTATCCCCATATCGTTTGACGACATACCAAACATAATTTCCTCCGAATTGTGCGGTGAACAGATAAACGCTCATTCATTATAGTAAATGCGCGTAAGAAATGTCAATTATCCTATGTTATTTGTCAAATCAGAAAATCATAATTCATTCTTAAGGTTTTTTATGGATTTTTTATAGCCAATCCACACTTTCGTCACAAATATATTTTATAGTATAACCAAGTTATCCGAAAGGATAACGAGCCTCAAGTTTCAGAAAACTGGAACGACAAAGCTTTTTCATACTCATACCGGATGGCCGGATGGCCATCCGGCCCCCCTAAACTTTCAGGAAGCGCTCTTCTCGCAGAGAACGCTTCCTTTTTTTATTTCTTCTTTTCTATCCATTTGGTTCTTTATGACTTTCCCCGTCACTGGTGCTGGTTCTGCCGCTGCCTGGAACTTCCGTCGCCGGTCGTGGTACCCGACACGCCGGATGCTATGGTTACGGGACTGTCCGAAGTTCCGTTCCAGTAAACAAGCGTTCCCTTTCCTTCCGTACTGTCAAAATTTGTCAGAAAAGTATAAGTGCCGTCGTCAAAGGAATTCCAGACGGAAACATTGTAAACCAGTTCCCTGGTTTCTCCGCTTTCCGGCACGTCCATAATTTTTCCCGCTGTATAGCTGCCGTCCTGATAGACGTCGCAGAAAAGGACCACATCACCGCTCTTCTTTTTATCGTCCCAGAAGAAGGAGGAAACATGTTTGTTCAGAAGCTTTCCGTTCATGGAAAGCGATGTCGTCATATCCGCTTTGTTATAGGAAACCGTGAAGACATTTCCGAACTTGGCGGCGGGAATGGTAACGGCATTGTCGCACACCTTTTCGGGGGAACCGGTAAATCCGTCTGCCTTTGTGTAAGACTTCCGATACAGAGTCCCCTTTGAGATACTTCCCACGTCATCGCCCGACTGCTGGATATAATAAAGTACGTCCTCGGAATAATCCGGGCTTACATCCACCAGACTCTTGTCATCAAAGTTAAGGCCGGTGTCCATTACTTTTTCTTCATCAGTCAGATAGATTTTAAATTGCTGATCAGGGCCGGCTTCCGCCAGAATCCTGTCGTGATCCACGTCTTCGCTGTTTGCCTTGCTGATCGCGGATATGCCGTCCGCTATGATCGTATGCGAAGTCCCGTCAAAATAACCGAGTGAACCCGTCACGCCTTTTCCGGCAGCATCTGTTTTTTCCGCGTTCCCCGCTTCGCCCAGGCCTTCCGCGTTGGATTCCAGGAGCGGCATTTCTTCCGTTGTTTCCTTTGCTGCCTCTGTTGTTTCTTTGGCTGATGCAGTTGTTTCCTTCGCCACTGCAGTTGTTTCCTTTGCTGCCTCGGAGGTTTCCTTTGCTGCCTCTGTTGTTTCCTTCGCCGCTGCGGATGTTTCCTTCACTGCCGCCGCGGATTCCTCGCCGGTGCTGTCGCTCTCTCCGGTATCCCCTTCTTCCGCCTGCACCGGCAGCTTGAGGTAATACGCATGCCCGGTCGACTTGATGACGGCAAAATCGGAAATGTCCGTGTCCACAATGGTAACCTTGTTCAGGTTCTGAAGCGTAAGGAAATCCTGCGTGGCATTTGTGTAATAAACCGTGTTCAGGTCATCCGATACAAACTGGACGTAGCTGACCGCTTCGGCAACCTTCTTTTTTTCGGAGCCGTCCGTGAAGTTCATCGCGTACGCTTCCGCATAGCCGTTATACCAGAATGCCCTGCGCTTATCCTTGGAAATATAGTAATCCGTCACATCCGAACCGAGCTGTACGGGACTGGTGCCCGCCTTGCCGACCGATATATTCTTAAGGTAAAGTTTTCCGTCGCCGTCCAGATAAATAACGCGGTCATTCGCCGTGATATCAAAAGCGTAAACATTTTCTGCAATGAGAGTATCTCTCCGCTTTGCTTCCGGAACGGAAATATCAATGCAGTAGAGACTTGCGGATCTGGAAAACATGGACGAAGTTTTATAGTCCTTCAGGCATAAGGCATATGTACCGTCGGAGGAAAACCGGACACTGTCCGAAAGATTCCCGCCAGCGTATTCATTTTCCATGCGGTCATAGGTATCAGTGGTAACGGTGGTGATGCGGTCGCTTTCCCCTGTTTCCGGCAGATATTCGTAAATTCCGCTGTTGTTGTGATAGATGATCCTCTTTTGCTGCTGTGAAACTTTTTCCGCTGCTTTTGTATCTCCGGCCTCTGTCTCTCCGGCCTGTGTTTCTCCCGTATCTGTTACTCCGGCCTTTGCCGGTGCTGCTCCGGTTTTTCCGACCCCTGCGGCACAGCCCGGAAGAAAAAGACCGAGCATAAGAATAACGGCAGATAATGCCGCCGTTTTCTTCCTTGCCGCGCAGAAAAAACCGCCTGTTTTTTTACCGGTCATATTCATATGTATCAGTATACTCTGAGAATCCTCTTGTTGCAAATAAAAACACCGGACGGTATACTTGGAAAAGCCCGGTTTAACGCCGGAAGGAGGAACCATGAACATCCTGGTAATAGACAGTCAGGGCGGAGGTATAGGGAAGCAGCTTGTTCCCGCCTTAAAAAGTGCTTTCCCCGGCTGCATTGTCACGGCAGTCGGAACCAACAGCATTGCGACGGCAGCCATGCACAAAGCAGGCGCAGATCATGCCGCAACCGGTGAAAATCCCGTTATCGTGTGCTGCCGGAATACTGATGTTATCATAGGGCCGGTCGGAATTGTCATAGCGGATTCCATGTTCGGAGAGATCACGCCGGCCATGGCAACGGCCGTCGGCCAGAGCAGCGCCAAAAAAATCCTGATCCCGGTAAATCAGTGTAACAACCTTATCGCAGGCGTACCGGACTTTTCCCTTTCCCTGCTGATAAGGAGCGTCCTGGAAGAACTCGGAAAGATGCAGGCAGAAAAAAGTTGATTTTCCGGATTCCTTTTGCTATAATCGGTTTCACAAAGTTGCCATGAAGACAACATATCTTCCGAAGAAGATATGCCCTTATGGCAATTTTTTATTCTGACCGGAGGTATTTTCCATGAAAAAAACACAGAAGCTTACCTTTACCGCCGTCTGCATTGCTCTCTGCATTGCTCTGCCGGTTGTCTTTCACATGATCCCGGAAGGGGGAAAGATTTTCAGTCCCATGCATATCCCCGTTCTGCTCTGCGGCCTTGTCGCCGGTCCCGCCATGGGACTGATTTCAGGACTTGCCGGCCCTCTGCTTTCAAGTCTCATCACCGCCATGCCGGGACCTCAGAATCTCTTTCCCATGATGGCGGAACTTGCCGTATACGGTCTTGTGTCCGGACTCATGATGCGTGTTGTCCGCACGGATAAACTCCGCTCCGATCTCTGGGCCAGTCTTCTTGTCGCAATGATCGCCGGCAGAGTTGTGGGCGGAATCATTACCGCGGCTTTATACACGAAAGGGACATATTCCCTGACGCTCTGGGCTGCCGTCTATTTCGGCAAGAGTTCTCCCGGCATAGCGCTGCATCTGCTCCTTGTCCCTGCGGTTTACTATGCGCTGGAAAAAGCAAAATTCATCCCGAAACGCTATCCCTCCGCTAAAACAGAAAGGACCTGATCATGCCCACAGAAGCGGAACGTCTCCTTCCCATTCTGAAAAAGCTCTCATTCTTGCTGCCGGAAAAAACATCTGTCGTTCTTTCAATTGACGGCCGCTGTGCTTCCGGCAAAACCACAATGGCGTCACAGCTTTCCCGGCTTCTGCCTTCCGGCATTGTCCATATGGATGACTTTTTTCTTCCGCAGGACCTCCGGACGGCGGAGCGCTTTTCCGAACCCGGCGGCAATGTGGACTATGAAAGATTTCTGTCCGAAGTGCTTCCCTTCCTTTCTTCCGGCGAAGCATTCACCTACAGAAAATTCGACTGTTCGGTCATGGATTTTTCCGGAACCGTGACCGTGCCCGCGGGAAAATACCGGATTGTGGAAGGCGCTTACAGCCTGCATCCGAAATTCGGAAAATATTATGACCTTGCCGTTTTCGCCGATATAAAAAGTGATGAGCAGATGAAACGGATCACCAAAAGAAACGGACCGGAATCCGCTATTGTTTTCTGCGACAGATGGATCCCCCTGGAAGAAGATTATTTCCGCACCTGCCGCATAAAAGAAAGAGCCGACATCACTGTGTGATGCCGGCTCTTATCCTATTCCGCTTCTTTTACTTTATCTTCCAGGGCTTTCCCGAGGGCTTCGCCCTTTTTCTCCGCATCATCCAGCGAATTTCCCCTGACTCCGTAATAGAATTTCAGTTTCGGTTCCGTTCCCGACGGACGGATGCAGATCCATGTTCCGTTCGGACAGTCATAGTAGATCACGTTGGATTTCGGAAGCCCTGTCGGCGTTACCTTCCCCGTCTTTTCATCCGTGATCTTATCGTTCGCATAGTCTCTTGCGGAAAGGATCTCGTATCCGCCGATTTCCTCAGGCGTATGCTCGCGGAAGTTTGTCATGATTTCCTGGATCTTCTTTAAGCCTTCCATGCCGGAGAGTTCTATGGATTTTACGGCATCCTTGTAATAGCCGTATTTTTCATAGATATCGATCATGGCATCCCAGAGAGTCTTCCCCTGCGTCTTGTAAAAGGCTGCCGCTTCGCAGAGCGCTGCCGTGGCGGAAACGGCATCCTTGTCTCTTGCATACGGCCCGATCAGACATCCGTAGCTTTCCTCCATGCCGAACATGTAATGACCCTGTTTCGTATGTTCCTCTTTCAGGATCTGCTGCCCTATCCATTTGAATCCGGTAAGCACTTCCACCATTCTGCAGTTGTAGTTCTTTGCGACGGCATCCACCAGGTTGGTAGTCACGATGGATTTCACCACTTCGCCGTCTGCCGGAATTTCCCCGCGCCTCTGTCTCTGGCTCAGGACATATTCGCAGATCAGCGACCCGGACATGTTGCCGGTAAGCGGAATATATTCTCCGCTCTTACTGTCTTTGACATAGACGCCGAGACGGTCGGCATCCGGATCCGTTGCCAGTACCAGATCCGCATTCTTTTCCTTTGCCATCTTAAGTCCGAGAGCAAAAGCTTCCTTTGCTTCCGGGTTCGGATATTTGACCGTCGGGAAATTGCCGTCCGGCTTTTCCTGTTCCGGCACCACATACACATGCGTGAAACCAATCTCCTTCAGTACACGTCTCACGGGGATGTTGCCCGTTCCATGCAGAGGCGTATAGATGATCGTCATGGAATCCTGTTCCTTTGCAATGGCATCCTTGTTCACTACCTGCGCTTCCACCTGTGCCGTATACTGGTCGTCGATTTCCTTTCCGATCGTGACAAGAAGTCCCTTTTCCCTGGCTTCGGCTTCGCTCATGGTCTTCACTTTGGAAAGATCTTCAATGGCAAGAACGCACTTCGTCACGCCCTCGTCATGCGGCGGCGTAAACTGTGCGCCGTCCTCCCAGTAAACCTTGTAGCCGTTATATTCTGCCGGATTATGACTTGCCGTGATGTTGAGGCCGGCAATGCATCCTAAAGTCCTTACCGCGAAGGAAAGCTCCGGCGTGGGCCTTAAGGATTCGAACCGGTATGCCTTTATCCCGTTTGCCGCAAGAGTCAGCGCTGCTTCCATGGAAAATTCGGGAGACATGCGGCGGGAATCGTAAGCAATTGCAACGCCTTTCTTTTCGCCGCCCTGACGGATAATATAATCTGCAAGACCCTGGGTTGCACGACGCACCACATATACGTTCATGCGGTTGATGCCGGCGCCGATAATGCCGCGGAGTCCGGCGGTCCCGAATTCCAGATCTTTGTAAAAGCGCTCGCGGATTTCGTTTTCATCTCCGGCTATGGCCTTCAGTTCTTCCCTGGTCTTTTCGTCAAAATACGGATTGCTTATCCATTCCTCGTAAATCTTCCTGTAATCTTTCATGTTCTTTTCTCCTTCCTCCTTATATCAATGCGGAGTTCCTTCTGTATCTATTATAACATTGATTTCAGTTTCTCTTTCGTATTGTATTCCGGATGGTTCAGGACTTCCCGGAAAAGACGGTTCAGGGTCTTCCCGACTTCCGGCCCCGGCTTTATCCCTGCCTCGATCAGATCCTCCCCTGAAAACTTGAGCATGGACAGGCTGCAGCATTCTCCGTCTGCGATCACTTCTTTTTTGTTTTTCTCCGCTGCGCTGATCTCTTCCGCATTCGGTTCCGTTCCGAAGCCTTCCCGGCTAAGACAGATCAGATCGTCAAAGCGGTCCGGCCCGATTTCCGAAAGCCTTATCCTTACTTCCGTTTTATCCGCCGGAAGACTTTTCTTGCATTCCCCGCAGAGAAGGACCGCCCGTTTCAATGTTTCGTTGTCGCTTCTTAAGCTGCGCAGGATATTCCGGAGTGCCGCCGCGGAAGAACTCCGGAAAGCCGCTGCCCACCGGATATATTTTTCCTTCGGAAGTCCCGCGATCTTCTCCGAAGGAATGATTTCTTCAAAAGATTCCGCAATGAAAGGCGCCATGCCGGTATCCGTTATCATCCGCATTTTTTCCGGATGATCGGACAGCAGTGCCTTATTCAGTTCTGCAAAGATCCTCTCTCTGCTTACATGTGCAAGGTTCGGCGCGTGCCTTTTAAGAGCTTCTTCCGTTGCCTCTTCGATTGAAAATCCGAGCTGGGCGGAAAACCGTACGGCCCTTAATATCCGCAGGGCATCCTCCGTAAACCTTTCATCCGGGTTCCCGACGCAGCGGATTGTCTTTTCCTTTAAGTCTTTCTGCCCGCCGAACAGATCCGTAAGCCCGTCCCGTTCGGAATATGCCATTGCATTGATCGTAAAATCTCTCCGCTTCAGGTCTTCGGAAAGGCTGGGCGTAAAAATGACTCTGTCCGGATGCCGGGCATCGGAATAGTTACCGTCCACGCGGTAAGTGGTGATCTCATATCCGGTTTTTCCGAACATCACGGTCACGGTTCCATGCTCAATTCCCGTGTCGATCGTCCGCCGGAATATCTTTTTCACTTCCTGCGGTTTTGCATTCGTGGTCACATCCCAGTCTTCAGGTTCCCGCCCCAGAAGCATATCACGGACACACCCTCCGACCGCATAAGCCTCGAAACCGGCCGTATTTAAATCTGACAGTATTCTTTTGACATTTTCCGGGATTTTCATGTTTTCATCATATCTTTTTCCCCGTTCATTGACAAGCAATCTTTCGGGAAGTACCATAAAATCGCATGGGCCGGAACGTATACAGAATGCAGCCATCAATAAACCTGAAGGAGGTAATACCATGAAATACCGTAAAACCAGCCGGTTTCTGCCTGTTCTGACCGCAATTCTTGCCGGCATGCTGCTTGTTTCTTCATGCGGCGGCACAAATACCGAAAGCAGGACAACAGAAAAACCTGCAGAATCAAAAGCACCCGCATCTTCCATCCGGGAAAAGGAAGTTTCTTTTTCCGACAGCGAGTCTTCCGGAGATGAAGGCAAGGACAATCCCTACGAAAACTACAAGTATTCCAAACAGATCAGCGTCCAGGCAACTTCCGACAAAACCGTGGTCCCGGATATCGCAAACCTGAGCATAGGCGTGACCACAACGGACAAGGACGCGCAGAAATGCTATACCGGCAATACCCGGAAAGTCAACGATACCATTGCCGCGATCAAGGCTCTCGGCATAACCGACGATCAGATCAAAACCGCGGATATTTCCCTGCAGGAGCAGTACCGCTGGGATGAAAAAAGCAGCAGACAGGTAAGCGACGGCTACATGATGTCCTCCACCGTCACGGTGAGCGGAATTGAAATTGCAAAAGTCGGCGACGTTCTCTCCGCCGGTATAAGCTCCGGCACAAACGAGATCCGGTCTCTGACCTATGAATCCTCCAAATATGACGACACTTATGCGGCGGCTTTAAAGGAAGCAACGGAAAGCGCCAGGAAAAAAGCGGATATGATGGCGGAAGCCGGCGGCAGTAAAGTCGTTGACCTGGTTTCCGTATCCGAACAGAATGAAGACACTTCCTCCCGCTATGTTGCGGAAGATATCGGTACCTATGCCACAAAATCAGCGGAAATAAATGCGGCTCCTACCGCCCCGGCAATCACAGCTTCTCCCGGCACCATCAAAATCCACGCAGGCGTGAATGCCGTATTCCGCATTGACCAGTAAAGGCAGTATTCCCGCCGGAAAACAGCAGAGGCATCAAAATTGGAAAACAGTCCGCGTTCCGTAAAAAGAGGTTTTGTAAAAAACGATCGGGTTGAATTTTCGGAAAAATCATTTCCCGTCCTGCAAAAGGCGGGAAATGATTTTCTGTATCTGATTGACCGGGGCTATGTACCGGAAAGCGCAGCTACCTTTGTAGGAAACCATTATTTTCTGACGGAGCGGCAGCGCACGGCGCTGGTCAGGGGAATTGCCTCCTCTTCCCAGGTGACGGAGAGAAGAATAAAGGAAATCAAAAAACCGTCCGGGACAGTCTTCCTGGACGGTTTCAATACAGTTATCACACTGGAGGTCGCTTTGTCCGGTTCTCTCCTGATCTGCTGCAGCGATGAAACGGTCAAGGACCTGGCCGGGCTGCACGGCACCTACCGGATTGTCGATAAAACATACGAAGCCGTTCGCCTTATCTTAGGCGAACTGGACTTTCTCAAAATTGAAAAAGCCGTCATATACCTTGACCGGCCTGTCTCCAACTCCGGCCGCCTCAGTGCTCTTTTCCGTGAGCTTTCCGGATCCGAAGAGACACGCTGCCGCATTGAAACGGAACTCGTGCTGAATCCGGACAAAGAACTGTATGAAAAAGAACAGATCGCGACAAGCGACGGCATTATTCTGGACAAATGCGCAAGCTGGTTTAATCTGAAACAGATGATCCTGGAAAGATCCGTAAAAGATGCCTGGGTCTTCCGTTTTTTCCGGTAAAAAATCCCGGCGGATTTTTTATTACAGATCCGGCCAGTATTTTTTATTCAGCTTCTTGACCCATACGGCAAGCACGATCAGGAATACGACGAAGATCGTGATCAGGATAAGCTGCACCTGGTAACCCAGAAACCCTGTCAGTGCGATCACGGCATCCAGGATTCCGTACACAATGAACAGCAATCCGACAATAAGAGTTTTTGGATTTGAATCTCTGATATAGCCTTCCACATCTTTGCAGTTCTTTTTCGTTGCCCCTGTCTGGAGAAGCTTGCTGTCCTCGACAAAGGTCTTTCCGTCCCTCTGACGATACCGGATATAGAGACAGTAAAAACCCGCAAAAATCACAAATGCATCCACCAAAAGTCCGTATGTCTTCATTGAATTCCCTCCGTTTTTTCAGTTTCCCTGCTTCTGATCCTATTTCTGACGGCAGTCCCCGCCGACAGCAGCCGGCTGATAAGACGGTTCATGAAATAACAGAACAGGAGTGTTACATAGGTATTCGGATTTCTTCCGAAGAGCAGAAGGATAATCGAATACACATACATACAGGTTGAAAAATAAAGCAGAAACGAAACGATATAGCGGAACACCTTCCAGTTTGCAAACAGAAAAGCAATCAGAAGGACCAGCACAATGCCGATCAGGAGGCTCCCGATCACAAGCGCCGCGGCAATGTTGGTCCTGGCAAAGGTAACGATATTGCCCGCGGAATTTTCCAGAACATCTCCGGCGCTCAGCACATTGCTTTCCGACACGTTGATCTGTATGCCTTCCGAAGTTCTGATCAGAAACCCCGAGAGCAGCGGCAGTATCCACACCTGGACAAGCAGCATGTAGGAGGCAACCAGAAAGCCGGAAAACCGTGACTCGTCTTCAATGGATATCCGCCGGAAGAGCCAGCGGATCAGGACGGATATCATATAGGAAACCAGTAACGTCCTCGCAAGTGCCGTGCTGCCGACCGATCCCGCATTTGTCTGATAGCGGAACAGGTCGCTTCCGAATACCAGTTTCATGAGTCCGCCAAAGCTTCCGACCCTGCCTGTAAGGAATGTGATCACCCAGAGAACAGCCGCGGCAATGACCAGTATTTTTCTCTTCCGTTCATCCACCCGGATATTCAGCAGAGGATCTTTCTGCTTCTTTTCTTCCGATCCGAATTCTTTGTCCTTTATAAAATATACCATGTCTCCCGCCGCAAGAAAAGCAGCAGAAAGAGAGAGGAGAATCTGATATATCCCCTTTATGTTGAACAGATTGGAAAGAAACCATGCGGCGGAAAAGACCATCATGCCGAGAAACATCTTCCAGAAGTTAACCCTGCCGAGAAGCGTTTCCGCTATGGCAAACGGATACAGAAAAAGGAACGCGCACGTCACATACCAGAGAACCTCCGATTCCGCATTGACCGAAAGGCCGAATATCCCGGCCGCAAGGTTTAAGAGCGAAATCAGAAGCCGCATGGTGTATTTACCGGTAATGAAAAGCGCCGTCACAAACGGATTGTTCAGAAGCGCATATCCGTTCAGGCATCCGAAAATATAAAACAGCGTCAGAATACAGAAACTCATAAGAAGCAGGATGCTCTTTTTTTCTCCGGCAAAAGAAGACCACAGCGAAACGCATGTCATGAAAAGACAGACCAGAAGCGCAACGGCACAGGAGATCAGGATCAGGGATATCTGTTCGGATGCCGTGGTATAGCTTCTTTTGTCAATGGCACGGATGAGACCCGCGGATTTGCCGGCAGACAGCGTAATCCGGACTAAAAGCAGCACAAACAGAGCGGCTGCCGATATCCGGAGTATGGTCCTCGATATGAATTGTCTGTCCGCAGGTATCTTCACGTATTTTCCTCCCGTTTTCATTCCGATGACAGTATACCACAGGTGTGCGGGCGCGGTATAATGATCGCGGGAAGGAAAACATTATGTGCGGAAGATTTTTCATTGAGGAAGAAGAACTGAACTATATCCGTCAGCAGGTCTCCCTGGAGAACAGACGCTTTGCGGCCGAAGCCGGAAAGCCTCTTACCGGTGACCGTCATCCGGGGGATCCTGCCTTTGTGATCTGTCCGCTGCCCGACGGCAGAACCTTCCTGACCGCAATGAAATGGGGCTTCAAGGCTCCCGCGGAAAAGAAACTGATCTTCAACGCGCGTTCCGAAACCGCTCTCACAAAGGAACTGTTTTCCGACAGCGTGCTGCACCGCCGCTGCTGCATTCCCGCAGGCGGCTTTTACGAATGGAACCGCGATAAAAAGCAGTTTACCTTTACCGGCGGGGAGGAGGCTCCTCTCTTTCTTGCCGGCTTCTGGCGCAAAAACAGCGGTGAGGAACAGTTCGTTATCCTCACCGCTGCCGCAGATTCCGTTATGCTTCCTGTCCATGACCGCATGCCCGTGCTTCTTGACGAAGCCGCACGCAGGAAGTGGCTCTCACCCGATACCGATATCCCGCTGCTGTTTCAGCAGGCTCATGACGTCGGTCTCCGAATTTCCGAAAAACTTTTCTGAAATCAATTCACGGAAACTTCCGTGATCGCCGTATCCGAATATTTTGTTCCGGGTTTGACCTCTTCTATGGTAAGTTTGACGGAAGACGTCTTTACTGCATTGAATGTTACCGTCGTATCCGGCTTGGTCGGATCCAGGGTGATATCCATATAGGACCCGTCCGCGATTTCCATTTTCACTTTTGTCGGTTCCCCGTTTCTTGTCCTGATGTCGTCGGATTTCTGGTAACCCGGCGATATCGTGATGCTGCTGATGAAGTACTCCGAGCCGTCCGGCGTGGAAAGCTGTATCCATTCCCCTATCCCGTCTCCGTCAATGCCTTCCACCCATGCCGTCTGCCGGTTGCCGTCCGTGGCATTTTCCGGCACATAGGTATTGCCGTCAGCGGCGGGAAGAACGGAAGATGCCGTTACGACCGTGAATTTTCCGGCGCCCGTATCCGAAGAAGCGGACTGCTTTCCCGCAACGGCGGATTCAAAGCCGGCATCCGTTTTTTCAATTTTATAGGCATTTCCGATAACCTCGTTATAGGATTTGTCAGCCGCTTCGGGACTGCTGTAATAAACCGGATTCTGCACCATTCCGGAAGCCACATCCGGGCTCATCTTGCCGTCCTTGTCCATTTTCAGATCATGCAGATAAAAGCCCAGAGCGTACTCTCCCTGTCCGTCGACGGAAAAAGTATATTCGATCATGAAAGCGTCCTTTATGTTGTCCGCCTGCGCTTCGCCGTTCCTTGCAGAAACCACATAATAATACCTCGGCTTCACGTCGGAAATGACATTCAGGGAAGAAATGGCAGCACTGTAGTCCTCGCTTTCCGGCGAATTCAGTTCTTCCTTTTCAATCAGATACTTCTCCGCCAGTTCATCCGCCTTTTTGTTCAGCGCATCCAGAGTATCCTTCGGGATGTCCTTTATGGATGTAATGTAGCTTTCCACGCCGCTCACGGTAAATGTTTTCTCGCAGGACGCGTTTTTATCGATATCATACGGCTTGTCGCCGCTTTCCCTGTTCTTTGCCGTACAGGTAACGGTCACCATATCCCCCAGGGCAAGATTGTCGCTTTTGTCCATGGTATAGCAGGAAGAATCGATATATTCGTTGTTTACTTCCAGTGCTGCGTTCGCCATGGGCGCCGTGCCGGAAAATGTCACGTTCACGCCGTCAAAGATATCTTCATCCGTCATCTGCTTTACTTCCGTAAGGCCGGAAACCTTATAGTCGATTTTGGAGAAGGTAAATCCCGCATCCAGTTTCGTAAACGCGGAGCTGTCTATCTTGGCCGTGATCTCAATCTTGTCCCCGTTGGAAAGGGAATCTTCTTTGCTGCTGGAAAGCTTGACGCCGTTCTCCAGAGCCTTCTCAAGCTGCTCTTTCCTGGCATCGGTTTTGGCATCATCTTCCCGGAGGTTCATCCTCTTTGCGTAGTCCTCTTCCACATCGTCCAGTTTCAGCGTACAGGAAAGTTTTCCCTTCCCGTCCACGCCGCTTACGGAAATATCCATCATCTTGGAAAGGTCCGCCCTGTATTTCGGGAACAGACGCGGACGCAAAAAGATCATGAAGCAGGCGGCTGCCGCCGCAATCACGGCAAGAAGGATCCACAGCCAGACTTTCGGCTTTTTCTTCCGCACGGGCGCATTGTTGTTCTGCGGCATGACAGAAGCCGGGTTTACCATTACATTCGGGCTTCCTGCCGGTGCGTTCTGATTTCCTCCCACCGGATATCCGCAGTAATTGCAGAATTTCACATGATCATCTATTTCTTTCCCGCAGTTTTCACAAAACATGGCCTTACCCCCCTGTTCTTAATAAAACGTTACCTGGAATGAAAGCTGCCGAAAATCTGCCTTTTGTACTGCTGCAGGATTTTCCGCAGCAGATTTCCGAATACGCCTACCGCAAGAACTTCCCCCGCGCCGACCGTCAGCATCATGAACGGAATAAGATCGGCGGTACCGTAGGCATAACGGAGCACAAACGGAATGATCAGCGCATTGCTGACAATCGGCGGCAGACACGCGAGCCATCCTTTTTTACGAAGCGCAAAAGTCCCGATAGCTCCGAGAAGCGTGGCAAGGCTTCCGAAAATAACATCCATGGGTACCGCAGTACCCATCAGATTCGCAAGAAGACATCCGACAAAAAGGCCCGGAACGGCGGCAGGCGTAAAAACGGGAAGAATGCAGAGAGCTTCGGAAATTCTGAACTGTATGGGCCCGAAGCTGATAGGAGCCGTCATAACCGTTAAGACAACATAGATTGCCGCGATCATGGCACCGTTGATAAGTTCTTTCAGGGAATAGTCCATTTCCGAAAACTTGTTTTTTTCAGACATCACAAAAAATCCTCCGTGGTTTTTTTTAACGAGTGGATGGCTTCAAACACTCGATTTTGCCGCATCTTTAAAAAACGGCAATTCCCGCTATTATAGCACCGGCCCTATTGAATGTCCAAAGGCTGTTCGCTCTCCGGCGCCGGATACTCTTTTTCCAGTCTTTTCAGCTCATCTTCCGTCAGGACAATCTGTTTTGCCGCCGCATTTTCCCGTGCGTGGTCCGCATGTCCCGTGCGCGGTATGGCAACAACGTCTCCCCCGCGGACGGCAAAGGCAAGAAGGATCTGGGAAACCGTGGCATGATGGCTTTCCGCGATCTCCTTCAGCGTCCCGTTTTCGTAAAGGCCCTTTTTCAGGGAACCCCTCTGCGCCAGCGGGCAGTACGCCATGAGCGGAATGTTGTGCTCCCGCATCCACGGCAGCAGACTGTATTCAATCCCGCGCGAAGCCAGATGGTAAAGATCCTGGTTTATGCAGCATGCCTTCCCGCCGGGAGTCTGCCACAGTTCTTCCATATCTCTGGTATCAAAATTGGAAACGCCCCATCTTCTGATCTTTCCCTGCACGATCAGCTCGTTCATGCCCTGAATGGTCTCGCTGAGCGGAAAAGATCCTCTCCAGTGAAGCAGATAAAGATCCAGATAATCCGTCTTCAGACGCCGGAGGGTTTCCTCGCAGCTCCGGATGATCCTTGTCCCGCCGGCATTGCCGGGAAGAACCTTCGAAACAAGGAAAAGATCTTCTCTCTTCATTCCGCGGATGACTTCCCCGACCAGCTGTTCCGCCGCACCGGAACCGTACATTTCCGCCGTGTCGATCAGCGTAAGCCCGCTGCGGATCCCTTCGATCAGGCTTTCTTTTTCCGCATTATAGGAACGGGGGTCTTCCCCCAGATACCAGGTGCCTTCTCCTATGGATGTGACTTCAGTTTTATCAGGCAGTATGACCGTTCCCGCATTATGATTCATTTTGTTTTCTCCCCGGCTTCCTGCTCCAGATATTCCTTCACCTCAAACATGTCCCGGCACACTCTGCTGCACATGGCGGCAAGAGAAGGAGTCGCCGGATCAAGATCCGGAATCATGATGACTTTGCATCCCGAACCGTTTGCCGCCTTCAGTCCGTTGGGACTGTCCTCCAGCACCATGCAGTCTTCCGGTTTCTCATTCAGCCTGGATGCCGCCAGAATATAGATATCCGGTTCGGGCTTCCCGTGCTTGATCTCCGTTCCGCACACCGTGGCATCAAAGTCGATGGAAAGGCCCGCCTGTCCGAAATCATATTCCGCTCCGCTTCTCTGGGTGGATGTGGTCAGTGCGCTTTTTATTCCCTTTTCCTTCATGTATCTCCGGAGTTCCGCGTAACCCGGCTTCACTCCTATTCCGTTTTTCTCTATCTGTTCGTGCTGATAGCCGTCCCGGACCGCGCGCGCTTCCGTATACAGCTCGGTATCCCCGTACCATTCCTTGAAGAGCTGCCGGCTCCGGTTCACATTGCTCCCGCGGATCTGGCGGATGCGGTCGTCATCAACATAGAATCCCAGTTCCTTCCCCGCCTTGAACCATCCTTCCCGGCCCAGTTTTTCCGTGTCAAAGATAACGCCGTCCATATCAAACAACACTGCCTTGATCATCCTGTGCTCCTGTAAAAAGTTAATTGCAAACGTCAAATATCCGGTTTGCCGAAATCACTATTTATGCATATGTTCGATGCCGTTAAAATATAAATCAGTATAGCATACCGTATTGCATTTGTGCGCAATGCGCTGTAAAATATTTGATTAAGAACAGGTTTGCACGGAATGTAAAGAATATTCCGCCCTCCATTTTCCGCATTTGCCGTCTAATCCTGCGGATGCGGATACCAAAATGTAATTTTATGCAATATAATTTATATTTATTAACTATTGGAATCTCGTCAATCTGATACCGGAGGACCTTAAAATGAATGATGTCATCAGCCGTATTTCCGCAATCGGAATCATGCCGGTGATCGGCAGACTGGAATCCACAGAGGACTGCGACCATCTGGCGGCAGCACTGAAAAAGGGCGGGATCCCCGCCATGGAAATCACGTTCCGCATGGAAAAGGCGGAAACTTACATTAAATATGTCCGCGAAAAATATCCGGACATGCTGACCGGAGCCGGCACCGTCATCACCATGGGGCAGGCAGAAGAAGCGATCAATGCGGGCGCGCAGTTTGTGGTTACTCCCGGCCTGAATCCGGAGATCGTAAAATACTGCCAGTCCCGCAATACCCCTGTAATCCCCGGCGTATCCACTGCCAGTGAAATTGAAACGGCGCTCGGACTGGGATTAAAAAACGTAAAGTTTTTCCCCGCGGAACCTTTAGGCGGCGTATCCGTCATCAAGGCTCTCTGCGGCCCGTATAAAAATCTGGGATTCATGCCGACAGGCGGACTGAACCTGGACAACATCCAGAGCTATTTTGCCTTTGACAAAGTGATCTGCTGCGGCGGTTCCTATATGCTGGGAAGCTTCCTCGCCAAAAAAGACTGGGCGCAGATTGCGGCGCTCTGCAGAAAATCCGTACAGACCATGCTCGGTCTGAAGCTCGCCCATATCGGCATCAACAACACCAATGAAAAGGATGCCGCCGAAGTAAGCAGCGGCCTCTCCGATCTTCTGAAACTGGATGTCAGCAAGGACGGACCCGTATCCACTTTCCTGGACGGGGAGATTGAAGTCATGAAAGTAAAATTCCCGGGCACCCACGGCCACATCGCATTCAGTTCCGTTGGCCTGGAACGCGCCGTCCGCTACTTCAAATTCATGGGTGCGGAATTTGACGAGAGCACGGCACAGTACGATGACAAGGGACATCTGAAGGTGATCTACTTTAAAAATGAAATCGGCGGTTTTGCCATTCACTTAAACCAGGCCTGATCCGTAAAAACAAAATCATGAGAAAGGACAGATGCCATGTCTGAAATCGTTACTTTCGGTGAGATCATGCTTCGCCTTATGCCGGAGGACGGACACCGTTTCCTGCAGAACGACCGGCTGGAAGCAACTTTCGGAGGCGCAGAGGCAAATGTTGCCGTTTCCCTGGCAAACTTTGATGAAGACGTAGCGTTTTTGACAGCTCTTCCGGAAAATGCCATCGGTCAGGCGGCAGTCAATACGCTGCGTTATTTCGGCGTAGACACTTCCAGAATCCTCCGTCAGGGGGAACGCACGGGAATCTATTTCGCTGAAAAGGGACAGTCGCAGCGCCCGTCCAAGGTAATCTATGACCGCAGGAATTCTTCCATTGCAACATCAAAGCGGGAAGACTACGACTGGGACAGAATATTTGACGGATGCAAATGGTTCCATTTCACCGGCATCACCCCGGCTCTTTCCAAAGAGCTCCCCGGGATATGCCTCGAAGCCGTAAAGACTGCACGCAAAAAGGGAATCACGGTAAGCTGCGACCTGAACTACAGGAAAAATCTGTGGAGTACCGGAGAAGCGAATGCCGCCATGAAGGAAATCGTTCCCTTTGTGGATGTCTGCATTGCCAATGAGGAAGATGCGGACAAAGTCCTGGGAATCCGGGCTGCCGGAACGGATGTCGATTCCGGAAAGCTTTCTGATGAAGGTTATAAGGACGTGGCCGCACAGATCAGCAGCACATACGGATGCCGGGCAGTCGCCGTTACCCTCCGCACCTCCGTTTCCGCCAATGATAACAGGTGGAAAGGCATGCTCTACGACGGAAAGGAATATTGCTTCTCAAAGGAATATGATATCCGTATCTGGGACAGGGTAGGCGGCGGAGATGCTTTCGGCGCCGGCCTGATCTACGGCATGCTGCACGGGTTCTCTTCTCAGGACACGGTTGAATTTGCCGCTGCCGCAAGCTGCTTAAAGCATACCATTCAGGGAGATTTAAACCGTGTAAGCGTTGCGGAAGTCAAGTCGCTCATGAACGGGAGCGGAACCGGCCGTGTGCAGCGGTAATGTCCGCTCTGCTTTATTTCTGAAAATGCTGGTAGTCTTTTGACGAATTCCAGCTTCCTCCCCATGTAAATCCATGCTCCGTAAACAGCCGCCAGCAGAGATCTCCTTCCGTTATCTTATAGGGGAAGTCTCTGCTCCGGTCGGCATACATCGCACCGTTTTCCGGTTCGATCACTTTTTCCCCGTTCCGCATATGGATATAGGGATTGTAAAGCGGGTTGATGTCGATTGCCCTTCCGTATGCATGTCTGGAAAGTTTTGTTTTTCCGGGAACGGTTCTGAAGTTGAAACAGGAAGAGTTGTTGTCAGCCATGGAAGCTTCATCGTCTCCTTCGTAATCATCCACGAGACAGACCTTTTCGATCGGATAATTTTTGTCGTAAAGCGTGCGGAAAATATCCAGCAGGTCACCGGCAATTTTCCTGCTGCAGACTATCTCCCCTTCTTTGACATTTCCCTCTGCATCCTTATGCAGAATATGGACATACGCCAGGGAACTTCTTTCCGTCGTACAGTCCTTCCTGTAAGATCTTCCCTCCATGCGCGCAAAGATATCATCGGTTATCTCCGTCATATAAAAAGCGGTGTCGGGATCCGGAGCGGTCGTTTCCGGGACAGTTTCTTTTGCGGTCTCCTTTAAGGTTCCTCCCGGAGTTTCTTTTGCTGCTTTTCCCGCGGTTTCCTTTTCCTTTACTGCCTCTTCCGCGGTTTCTGTCTCTTCCATGGTTTCCTTAACCGTCTCCCTCATGGTTTCTTTCTCTGTTTCTTCCGCTGTGCGGTTTAAGATTTCCGCCGTTGTCTTTCCGGAAAATTCCGTGCGGCCGCACCCGGCTGTCAGCACAAGGATCAGCAGGGGAATCAGCATCCTTCTGTCAGAGAATACGGATTTATTTTTCATGTAGACAATAAATGTCCTTTCGTCTTTGTCTGAGAAGCGGCAGCTGTTCCCTTACGTTTTCTTCTTCCGTAAGATCAATCTCCGCACTTAAAATTCCCGGTTTTTCATCAAGCTCTTTTACTACTCTGCCCCAGGGATCCGTCAGAATGGTGTGGCCCCAGGCGACATAGGATGATGAGGCGTCCCGCGAAGGTTCGCACCCCAGTACGAACATCTGGTTATCCAGGGCTCTGGCGCGGAAGGTCAGCTCCCAGTGTGCCGGTCCTGTTGTCATGTTGAATGCACCCGGAACAAAAACAGCCTTTGCCCCTTTGTCCGCCATAAGACGGAACATTTCCGGAAAGCGGACATCATAGCAGATGCAGACACCCATTTTCCCGAATTCGGTTTCGAAGACCGTAACCCGGTCTCCCGCCGTCAGCGTATCGGATTCCCGGAAACACTGGCCGCCTTTCACGTCTATGTCAAAAAGATGCATTTTCCTGTGCCGGGCCGTTTTCTTTCCGTCACGGTCAAACACATAGGACGTATTGTAGATCCTGCCGTCCCCGTCCGTTTCCGGTACGGAACCGGCGATCAGAAAAACCTGTTCCTCTTTTGCCAGACAAGAAAGGATCTGCCAGGTTTCTCCGCCTTCCTTCTCCGCGTAAGCCGGGAAAGCCTTTGTATCATACGGGCAGCAGAACATCTCCGGAAGAATGACGAAATCCGTTTTTTCCTTCAGGTGTGATTTTATTGTACTTCGGATATCCCTTTTGTCTTTTATGAGAGGGATCTGCAATGCCGTAATCTTAAACCGTTCCATATTGTCACCGCCTGCAACCGTTTTTCCGCGGACTGTTTTCCGCAAATCTTTTATGTGAATTCATTATAGCACAGGAAAAAGAACAGACAGAAAAGCGTAGGAATACGGAAACTGCGTGACGTTGACTTTCCGAAGATCCTCCTGTATGCTCGAAAAAGAAACGGAAAATCCGGGAGGAGAAACCTATGGATGACTATCTTGATCTCTGTGCTTCCAATCCGCTCTTTCATAAAATCGCGGCATCGGACTTAAAGTCCCTGCTTTCCTGTCTGCATGCAAAAAAGAAAACTTTCGAAAAGGGAACCACTCTGTTTTACACCGGGGACAGGGCGGAATATCTGGGGATTGTTCTTTCCGGAACAATCCGGACGGAATCCTCCGATATTCTGGGAAACCGCAATATCATTGCCTATATGGAACCGGGACAGCTTTTCTGCGACGCATACAGCAGTACAGCGGATCAGGTTTTGATGGTGGATGTTGTTGCGCACAGCGACAGCACGGTTCTTCTCATCCGGACCGGGCAGCTGCTTCATCTCTGTTCGGAAACACAGCATTACAGGGATCAGCTTCTGGAAAATCTGATCCGTATCCTTTCGCAGAAATATGTGGACTTAGGCTGCAAAGTCATCCATCTCTCCGGACGCTCCACGCGGAAAAAACTCCTTTCCTATCTTTCAGAACAGTTCCGTTTTTCCGGCGGGAAGCCGTTTTCCGTTCCTTTTAACCGGCAGGAGCTCGCAGATTATCTCTTTATAGAAAGGTCCGGCCTTTCCACGGAATGGAACCGGCTGAAAAAAGAAGGGATCCTGATCGTCAAAAACGGCATGTGCTCGCTTTCGATTCCGGATCCCTCATAAAAATCTGTTCCGAACGGAACATTGTTCTTTAATTTACCGCTGCAAAAAGATCGTTCAGTGCTTCGCTCATGGTCGGATGCGTGTAGATGTTGTCTCTCAGCACGGTATAGGGAATGCCGGCATCCATGGCCAGTTTTATAATATTGATCACTTCATAGGATTCTTCGCAGAAAAGATGCGCACCCAGTATGCGGTCCGTGTCCGCATCGATCACGGCCTTTAAAAGTCCGACCGGCTTTTTCAGGACCTGCGCCTTGGGAATGGCGGCCGCCGGCAGCTTTGCCGTTTTTACGCGGTAGCCTTTTGCCTTCGCCTCCGCTTCGCTAAGTCCCACGCGGGAAAACGGAGGATCGATAAATACGCTGTACGGAACGGCGCCGCGGTTCTTTGTCGTCCTGCCCTTATCTCCCAGAATCTGTGATTTTACAATACGGAAATCATCCAGGGATACATAAGTGAACTGCAGTCCGCCGACGATATCCCCCATCGCCCATATGTTTTCTGCGCTCGTTCTTAAGGTATCATCTGTTTTCACGGCGCCCCGCTCCGTAAGTTCAACACCTGCCTTTTCCGGATGAAGTTCCGCCACATTCGGCCTTCTGCCCGTTGCAGAAAGTATGGCATCGGCCTGCAGCGTCTTTTCCTCACCGTCCGCTGTTTTAAGAACAACGAGCGCCTTTTCGTTTTCCTCCTTCACTTCCAGGATCTGAACGGACATCAGTACGCGGATCCCGCGGTCGTTCAGGCTCTTTAAGACCGCCGCCGCGATTTCCTCGTCTTCCCTCGGGAGGAAAACCGGCCCGTCCTGCACGATCGTTACCGCCGATCCGAAATTGGCATACATGGATGCAAATTCCATCCCGATATAGCCCCCTCCGATGATCAGAAGCTGTTCCGGCAGCGTTTTCAGATCCAGCATGGTCTCGCTGACATAGACCCGGCTGTTCCCCATCAAACCCGGAATGGGAGGTACAAACGGCTGCGCTCCGGTATTGATGAAAATACGGTCCGCTTCCAGCGTCTCCGTGCTTCCGTCCTTCATGCTGACTTCCACATGGCGGTTGTCTCTAAAGCTTCCTGTTCCGGTAAGCACCGTGATCAGGGGACTGTCTGCGAGTTTATGATAGTTTTTTCCCCTGAGCATGGCTGTCAGCCGGTCCTTTTCCGCGATCGCCTCTTCGTATCTTTTTTTCCTCTCTTCCCATGTGCCGCCGCTTAAGGCAGATTGCGCCGCGCTGTGCACAAGAGACTTGCTCGGGATGCATGCCACGTTAATGCATGTCCCTCCGTACATCTTATCGGATTTCTCCACCAGAACCACGCTTTTTCCCGCTGCCGCCAGGGCAGCTGCAAGGGTTTTTCCGCCTTTACCGAATCCGATGATGACCGCATCCGCTTTTTTCATTTCTTTCCTCCTTTGTCAGATCCGAATTCCTTGTCTGGATTATAGATGAAATGCGGCGGAATGTCTGTTGATATTTCAACACGCGCTCCGGTGCCCTGCCAATTCCTTAAGGTCATCCGGCATCGGACGGGGAAGCCGGTTCCTGTTCGCCTTCATATCTGGTCAGCCTGATCGTCAGATCGACTGCATCGCTGTAATCCGCGCCGACAAACAGCATCCGTGTCTTTTTGTTATAGGTAAGGCCTTTTTTCACGCCGGTGACCGAGGTATATTTTGCCTCGCGGGAATACCCTTCCGGATACGCGATCTCCAGATAATCCCCGGATTTCACGGTACCTGTCAGCGGCGCGGAAATTTCCTTATTGTCCTGATCGACAAAGCGGACAGTGTAATTCAGTGTATTCGGGTTCAGCGGTTTGAAATTCGTTGCCATATTGATCCCGCAAAGGAACAATCCGTCCGCTCCGGAAATCCCGGCCGGATACAGTTTCAGGTCCTTATACAGCGCACCTCTGTATGCCGGGTCTTTGTTGATGGCATTTTCCAGATCCTGGCTGACCTTTTTCATCAACGCGTTTCCCTTAAGCCATGAACTTGCCGGGAAATAGGCATACGGCAGACTAAAGGCAAAAGTCAGGCGGCTTGCCCTGCTGTCAATGCCGGCCCTGATATAGTCCGTGACGGCATCTTCTCCGGATCCGTCTGCCGCGATCCTGAAAATATGGACCTGCCCGTCCGCTGCCTTGTATTGATCAACGGCATTCTGAAGTCTTGTCCGATAGGAAATCCCGAGGCTGGTATCAATGGTTCCTTCCGTCAGATATCCGGCTACGACCTCCGGGCTGTATTTGTATCCCGTACAGTTTGCCGTGCTCGGGCTCTGAGACGAATGGGAATAATCCAGAAGATCCATTTCGCAGTCCTGCAGATTGATCTTTCCCGCAAAAGATGCACTCTTATAGGCGTTTTCGCCATTGCCGTGATCGGCATATGTCAGATCCAGCGTATACCAGTCCCCGTCCAGTTCCACGGCATTCCATGCATGGTTCTTTCCCACAATGTATTTTGCGTTCAGGCCGCAGGCTTTTGCCATGCGCAGAAACGCGTCCGAATAGCCGGCGCAGACCGTGACATGCTTCACCAGTGCGGAATAAGCCGTCTGTTCCGAATATTTATTCTCGCTTACATTCACTGTTTCGTATGAAGTATTTGCGGCAATATATTTGACGATCTCCATTTCCTTTTCAAAATCGGACATTCCGGAACGGATATGCTGTGCCTTGAAATCGCTTATGACTTCGGCAACTTCTTCTCTTTCCGATTCGGATTCGCGATACAGGTTCCCGTCCGTTCCGTCATTGGGATTCGTTTCGTCAAAGTCGTCATCCGAAACATCACTGCCTCCGCCCGAAGAACCGCCGCCTCCGCTGCCACCGCTGCCGCCGCCGAAACCTCCGGCTTTCGCGAATTTAAGCCCGGCATCGTTTCCGAAACCTGAGGGCTGCGTGCCGTCTTCCTGTCCGGGTCTACCCTTACCGGGGATATTCACGGTAAGCCCGTTTTCCGCCCATGCTCCGTTATCATCCAGTTCAAAACCGTCGGGCGTCCTCACTCCTGCCAACATCCGGCCGTCCGGCTGAAAGAAATAACATTTTCCGTCCACCCACTGCCAGCCTGTCATCATGGCGCCTTTCGGCGTCGGGTCTTCTGCCGTTGCACTCCTCGTGTTCATAAAGTACCAGTTGCCGCTGATCTGCTGCCAGCCGGTCATCATTTTCCCGAACGATGCGGATGCGGAATCGGATTCCAGAAAATAGTTGTATCCTCCGTCCCGGATCCACCCGAACTGCATGTTCCCGGCAGCATCAAAGCGGAACCAGTTGCCTCTGTCGCTCTGCTGCCATTCGTTCAGCGACAGGTTTCCGTCGGCTTTCTGCCACTGCCATCTGCCTCCCGTATTTTTCCAGCCGGCCGCCCAGGAAGTCGTCATCATGGACGCCGTCAGTACCGATGTCAGAAACCCTAAAACCGCTCTTTTTTTCATATCTGCCCCTTTCCGGAATTTTTCGCGTAATTTTCTGCTTCTGCTCTGTATAACGAAACAGAAAACCGTTCGGTTCAATCAGTTCCGAAAAACCGGGCCGTAACCAGAAAGGACAGCCCGTTTCCGGACTGTCCTGTTTTTTCCTATATGATGGCCACCGTTACGATCACATTGCCGGTTCCGCCTTCTTCCGGCGGTTTTCCGGCTCCCTTCAGCCGGATTTTTGTTCCGTTTCTTACCCCGGAAGGCACATCCACCAGGAAAGAACGGCTGACCATGTAATGCTTGTAGGCATTTCCGTTTCCGATATCCTTGTAACGGATGCTGACTTTCTTCCGGCATCCCTTCACGGCTTCCGATGCGGAGACCTTTACGGTTGCATGAATGTCTCTGTCCTTTGCCGCGCCGCTGCTCTTTGTTCTGCCCGCGCTTCTCCCTGTTCTTCCCGTACTTCTGCTTCTCTTAGTTTCGCGGCTGCGCTGTGTCTCGCGGTTATTTTGCGTCCCCCCGCTCTCCCGGGGCTTCTGCCTCTGCCCGGTCCATGAAAAATGATTTCCGGAGCGGAAACCGGATCTTTCTCTCTGACCTCCGAAGTGAAAAAAGAACGAAGCAAACGGGTCAAAATATTCCTCTTCCTCCGGCGCTTCTTCCCTTTCCCACGTTTTTTCTCTTCTCTGCGTTTCCGTTCTTCTTCGCGTTTCTTCTCTTCTCTTTGTTTCCGCCTGTCCGTATGAGAGCTGATCGTCATATTCCGATTTCTTTTTCGGATCCGACAAAACGGAATACGCTTCGCTTATCCGCTTGAATTTTTCCGCATCCCCGGTCCGGGAATCCGGATGATATTTCTTGGCAAGAGCACGGTATTCTTTCCGGATCTGTTCCGGCGTGGCACCCTTCCCTATCCCCAGATCATCGTAATAATTTTTCATCTGCTTTTTTCCTGCTTCGTCTGTATCCCTTACTGCTTCCTGCTTACTGCCTTAGGTATGGCATAATCCGGATGCTCCCCGAGCCATTCCGTCTGCGGCATACAGGAAAGAAGAGAAATATCTTCCTCCTCCATGTCAAAATTCATGGCCTCGAGGTCTTCCCTGATATGTTCCGGGGAAGCTGCCTTGAAGACCGGTATGATACCTTTCTGAACCAGGAACCGGAGTGCGATCTGCTGCGTGCTCCTCCCGTATTTTTCCGCCATGTCGGAAACCGCCTTCAGCTCTTCCAGCCTGCTCTTTCCGCGTCCGACCGCTCCCCACGCCTGCGGCCTTATCCCGTTTGCAAAACACCAGGATGTCACGATCTCCTGCGTATATCCCGGGTGGCATTCAAACTGATCCACTGCCGGCTTTACCCTGCATCCGGAAAGAAGAGCCATGGCATGATGCGGAAGAAAATTGCTGAGCCCCAGGGCGCGGATCTTCCCCGCATCATAAAGTTCCTCCATTGCTTTCCATGTGTCGGCATTCTTCGTTTTCCAGTCCGTGTCTCCCTCTGCTCTTCTGGGCCAGTGTATCATGTACATATCCAGATAATCGGTCCCGAGACGTTCCAGGCTCTTTCCGAACGCTTCCTTCACTTCATCATATCCGCGCTCGTCTATCCACGCCTTTGAAGTAATGAAGAATTCTTTCCGCGGGATCCCGCTTTCCTTTATGGCATTGCCCACTTCCCGTTCCGTTCCGTAAAGTGATGCCGTATCAAAATACCGTATGCCCGCGCGGATTGCATTCTTGACGATCTCCTGCATGTCTTCCTTATGCGGATTGTACGTCCCGAATGCCATGCAGGGAATGTTCACGCCGTTATTCAGTGTATAGCAGTCCGTAAAGCTCTTCAAATTTCTCATTTTTTCTGCATCTCCTTCAGCTCGTTGAAAAGTTTCATATCTTCCGCATCCAGCTTCAGATTGGTTTCTATTTTCTTCCCGTTCGCATCCGTAATGGCAATATCGATCACGGTGCCTTCTCCCGTAAAGGAAGGCGCCGTATTCAAAAATGCTGTAAACCTGGGATGATTTTCACTGAACTTCTTCCACATCCCAGGCAGTTTCATCATTGCTCCGATATTCGGCATTGTCTATTCCTCTCTTTCCTGTTTTCCGGTTGCCGGAAATGACTTTACCTCCGGCTGGTTCCCCGTATGTTTTCCGATCATTTTCTCCATCCATACCATATCATACCACCTGTTGAACTTATAGCCGCACTGGATGAACCGGCCGACCATCCGGAAGCCTTCCTTTTCGTGAAATGCCACGCTGTCTTTTGTCAGGTATTCGTCTTCCTTTTCCGGATAGCCGATACAGGCATTCATGTTTAAAATTCCCTGTGCCTTCAGCGCCTTTTCCAGAGCCGCGTAAAGCCTGTGTCCCGTTCCCATGCGGCGCCTGTCTCTCCTTACATATACGGTCGTTTCCACTGCCCAGTCATAAGCCGCCCGTTCCTTAAAAGGACCGGCATAGGCATATCCGAGGATTTCCCCGCCACATGTCGCAACCAGATAAGGGTACCGTTCCAGCGTCTTCCGGATCCTTCCGCGGAATTTCTCTTCGGACGGTACTTCGTATTCAAACGTGATCGCGGTCGATGTCACGTAGGGGGAATAAATTTCAAGAAGCTCTTCCGCATCCTCCGGGACTGCCGCCCTGATCATCACTTCATCTGCCATAGGCACCTTCCTTCTAACGGACATCGATCTGGCACATCCGCATGGTGGAAAGTGCCGCCGTGTGGCTTTCCGGCGTTACGCCGGCGCAGCAGGATTCCATGACGTGGATCGGGACTTCCGGCATTTCCGCCTTGAAAAGCAGCGCATTGGATACCACGCAGATATCCGTGCAGAGCCCGATGACTGTAATGTCAATCTTTTCCTGATCCGATATTTTTTTGAGTTTCCGCGCAAGCTTCACCGAACCGAAGGTCGGCTTGTCCGTGATCTCCGCGCCCTTAAGCGCCCGGGCAATCTCCGGGTTTATTTCCCATCCTTTGCTGCCCTTCACGCAGTGCACGACCGGAAGCTTTTTTCCTTCCGCCGTTTTCAGATAATCGGCAGGATGGGTATCCCGCGTGGCAAAAATATTTTCCGGTTTGTATTTCCGGATTTCCGCCGCCGCTTTTTTCACGATCCCTACCGCTTCCTTTGTTCCCAGGGACCCGTCTATGAAATCATTCTGCATGTCGATCACCACAAGTATTTTTCTGACTGCCATGATCATTCCCCTTTCTCCTTCTTTTCTCCGACAGCGCGGAAACTGATCTCCCGTTCCGTTTTCAGTCTGTCGAACCGCACGCGGTAAGCACATTTGTCTTCGTCAATGTCCAGGATAACGCCGGGTCCGAAAACCGGATGTTCAATCTTTGTTCCGGCGCTGAGCCGTTCCCCGCCTCTTGCTGCCAGATCCTTTTCGCTCCATAAGATCTCTTCCCTGGCGCGCTTTATGAGATTGTCCTCCGGCCTGTTTTCCCAGACCAGGTATTCTTCCCCGATATCCAGAAGAAAGCGGGAAGGGTACCGGAAGGAACCGTCCAGGTTCCTGCCTTCGGAGTCCGAAAGATAAAGCCTCTTTTCCGCACGGGTCACCGCCACAAAGCACAGGCGCCGCTCCTCTTCCATGGCCTGTTCGCTGGCCGTCTTTTTTGCGGGAAACACGCCTTCCTCCATGGAACAGAGAAAAACGACGGGAAACTCCAGACCCTTTGCCGTATGCACCGTCATGCACTTTACGGCATCCCGTCCCCCGGCCGTATCCGCATTGGAAAAAAGCGCAATGTGATTCAGGTAATCCGCAAGCTTTGCCTCTTCGCCGCAGGTTGTTTCATATTCATAAACGGACTGCTTTAATTCCGCCAGGTTGTCCAGGCGTTCGCTGCTGCCTTCCGTCCGCAGCGCCTCTTCGTATCCGCTTTCTTCCAGAATTTTCGAGAGCAGTTCGGAAACCGGGATATCCGCAAAAGTCTTTTCGTATTTTTCCATAAGTGCAAGAAAAGCCTTCGCCTTCGTCTTCCGGAAGATCTCGTTTTCGATATTGATCTTAAGCGCATCGTAAAGCAGGCAGTGATTTTCTTCAGCATACCGTTTTAAAAACAGCATGCGCTGTTCCCCGATATTGCGTTTCGGATTGTTCACAATCCGCATGAAGGACAGATCGTCATGAACCGTGATCATCCTTAAATAGGAAAGCGCGTCCTTGATCTCAGCCCGGTTGTAGAACTGGACGCCGCTGAAAAGGACATAGGGAATTTTTTTCTTCAGGAAAACCTCTTCCAGCGACCTTGTCACATAGTGCGCACGGTAAAGAACGGCAATGTCTTCCGCCCTGGTTCCGGTTTCCTTCAGTTTCTTAATCCCGTCCGCTATCCATTCCGCTTCTTCCGACGCATTCTTTGCATGATACCATACCGGCTTCTGCCCGGACACAAGGACCGGGAGCAGTTCCTTTTTGATCCGCATCCTGTTCCTGCCGATCAGGCTGTTCGCGGCATGGATGATCTCCGGCGTGGAGCGGTAATTCTGCATCATCATGATGGTTTTTGTGCCGGGGAAGTTTTTGTCAAATTCCGTCAGGTACCTGACGTTTGCTCCCCTCCAGGTATAGATCGTCTGATCCGGATCCCCCACGATAAAAAGATTCCTGTGGTAATCGCAGAGCACCTTCATCAGCGTGTACTGCAACTCGTCGATATCCTGAAATTCATCGATCATGATGTATTCCAGTCTCTTCTGCCACTTCAGCCGGATTTCCGGCTCCCGTTCAAAAACGAAAAGCGTGAATTTGATCAGGTCATTGTAATCCAGCCCGAAGCATTTTTTCTCCTGATAAAGATAACCGTAAAAAAGAATATCCTCCGTTGTCTCCGCCTTCAGATATTTCTGCCTCAGGATATCCAGCGGCATGGCGATCATGTCCTTATAGTATTCAGGCTCCCTGAAGATCTTCCGCATCTCGAACATGTCCCGCGCATCCTTAAAAGTCATTTCCCTTAAGGTAATGCCTCTCTCCTCGTAGATCAGGGAAAGCATGGCGTCGATGTCGGAATTATCCAGGACAAGAAAATGTTCCGGATACTGTATGGCATGCGCGTCCTCCTGCAGCACGGAAACACAGAAGCTGTGAAACGTGCTGATATAGCCGGTGTCATTGTCACCGGTCAGATTCCTGATCCGCTGCCGCATTTCATTCGCGGCCTTATTGGTAAAGGTCACGCAGAGAATATGGGACGGCAGAACGCCAGCCACCCGGACCAGATAGGCAAACCGGTGGGAAAGCGCGCGCGTTTTCCCGCTGCCCGCTCCCGCGATCACGCGGATGATTCCTTCCGTGGATGTTACGGCGTCTCTCTGCGCCTCGTTTAAGTTCTCCAGAATATCCGGCATAAAAAACCCCTCCGGCACCATTATAGAACAGGTGTTTGGAGGGGTCAATCAAAACCGGACTTTCCGGCTTATCTTCTGCCTGCCCAGAAAAAGAGCGTAATGCCGCCGGGCCCTAAATGGGCACCCACAACAGGACCCAGATCCCCGATCATGACTTCGCCTATTCCCAGATTACTTTCCAGAACCATGGACTTAAGGAGCTCCGCATCGCCGGGGCAGTCGCAGTGATTGATCTGGACTCTCTGCCCCTGCGGGGAAACAATGGTTTCCTTCATGTAGTCGACCATTTTCTTAAGGCTCGGTTTTCTTCCGTGCACTTTTGCGATTGCCGGCAGATGTCCGTCGTTATCGATATGCCCCACCGGCTTTATGTTCAGTGCCGTGCCGAAATAAGCATCCACGGCCTTTACCCTGCCGCCGCGCTTTAAGTGCATGAGATCGTTCACGGTCCAGTAATGGGCCATTTTCAGCTTGTTGTCCTCACTCCATTTTGCATTGTCCTCAATGGACATTCCCTTGTCTCTGTTCTCCGCCACATAGCAGGTAAAAAGGCCCTGGCCTCCGGTGGCTCCCAGGGAATCCACGACATAGATCTTCCGGTCCGGGTATTTTTCCCGGAGATCTTCCGCAGTGATCATGCAGGAATTGTACATGCCGGACATTCCGCTGGAAAACGCGATGTAGAGAATATCCTTTCCCTCTTCCAGTATGGGTTTGAAGAAATCGGAGTATTCCACAGGCGTTACCTGACTGGTACTGGGCATGATGCCGCCACGAACCTTTGCGTAGAAATCATCGGCGCTCATGTTCCGGTAATCCGCATAATGCTGAAAAGAAGTATCCCCCATGGAAACATCCATCGGAATGACGCGGATTTTCAGCCTTTCCAACAACTCGGGCATGATATCGGCTGCCGCATCCGTGACGACTTCATAAGGTCTGCTCATAATTTCCCCCTGCTTTCTGCCGCTCTTTGTTCACTCTCTGAATATAATTATACATTATCTATGATATAATAACATTCAATTCATATCAAGCCATGAAAGCGAAAAATCTGCAGGTTACCCTGTAACCATGGAGCATAAAAAAATGAATATCAAACAGGAAGACAAACGGATAGGAAAGTCAAAAAGCAAAATGAAAAACGCGCTGATCGATCTTCTTTCCCAGCGTTCCGTAGACGACATTTCCGTCATACAGATCTGTCTCAAAGCCAATGTCACCAGGATAACTTTCTATACCTATTATACGGACAAGAACGCGCTCCTTGAAGAAATGTTCCGCGATATGGCGTCCGTGGCAAACGACCGTTTTCTCGAACTGCAGGAGCAGAACAATGCGAAGCTTGATCCGGCACAGAGTTACTGCAATCTTTTAACCAGCATTCTCGATCTTTTCTATGCCAGGAATTCCCTGCTGCCCTTTGCCCTTCAGAAGGAAAATCCGAATCTGTATCTTGCCTTCTCGCGGTTTCTGACGGAAAGCGTAAGCAGTTTAAAGATCGGAAAAAACATCAGGTTCCGCTTCTCCTCCCGCATGATGGGGGACTTCCTCTGCAACGGCCTCTGGGGATTTGTCTGTCAGGGCAGGAAAGAACACCGTCCCGTGGAGAAAATCCGTGAAGAAGCAAACGATCTGATCAGAGCTGTCGTCAAAGCCGGCATTGTCAGGTGATCTTCGTGCTTTCGTAAATTGTGCTGACAATTCTTGACATCTGCTCCGGCGTTTCCTTTTTTCCTCTTTTGATCCATGCCGCATACGTGTTGTAAATGGAACCGGCAAAAGCCTGCATCTTATAATACAGGACAATATCGGAATCGTCCGGGCAGAAAAAGCCGAGGATATATTTTGTCATGTCGTTCAGGATCAGGTCTCCCATCCGGTTGTTCAGAAGGCAGTTCAGAAAATCCTCGTTCCGGATGAAATATTCAAAACACTTTATCAGAAACTCATAATCAAAACAGCTTCCGCGGTAATTCCATTTCTTTATCCTGATCAGATACTGCTCAAAGATATCATCCAGATGTTCTGTCAGTATCTGCTCCTTGGAATCATAATTTCTGTAATAGCTCATGCGGGATACGCCGGCCTTGCCCGCAAGCTCGGAAATCGTAATCTGGGTAAGCGGTTTCTTTTTCATGAGCCGGACCAGAGCCGTAACCATGCTTTCTTTTACGATACTGCCGGCGTTTCCTGTCTGTTTTCTGTCATTTCCCGAATTTCTGTTCATGAACATTTTCCCTTTTCCTGTAACAATCCTGTTTTTCTTCTTGCATTTAAAATCAGATGTGTTACACTCTGTCACATAGGAGTTATTATAACACATGTATTAATAAAATCAATCATCAGGATTACAGGCAACTGTTTATCAAAAGGAGGTTAAGAATGGAAGAAAAGAAAAAAGCTTTTAAACTGGATTTCAGTGAGGTCGCGCACAAGGCGCAGAGAAAGGCATTTGAAGTCGCAATCGACTCTGCCCTGAAACACGCGGGAAAAGACCGCCAGAAGGCCATGCTGGAAGTGGTCGATCTGATGGAAAAAACGCTGGGGACAACCTGGCGCAAGGAAGCCTACTGGAATCTGAGAAACCGTGTCTTCAATGACGCGGACAGCAAGTGGATGAAATACACCAATGCCATGTTCGACGACGTGGATCCTAAAGTCATAAAGATGGCGCTTCTCAACATGGGATATGAGGGTGGTTTCCGCGGTTTCCATCTTGTTGAAGCGAATTCCAAAAAATACGGCTGTGACATTCCGTGGCTGGTTCTTTTTGATCCGACCAGCGCCTGCAATCTCCACTGTACCGGATGCTGGGCTGCGGAATACGGCCATACGAAACAGCTTTCCTATGAAGACATGGACAAACTTGTCACGGAAGCGAAAGCTCTCGGAACACATTCCTTCATGATGACCGGCGGCGAGCCGCTGGTACGCAAGGCGGATATCCTGAAGCTGGCAAAGAAACATCAGGACTGCGGTTTCCATATCTTCACGAACGGCACTCTGATCGACGAACAGTTCTGCAAGGACATGCTGGATGTTGCCAACATTGTCCCGTCCATTTCCGTAGAGGGATTTGAAAAGGAAAACGATTCCCGCAGAGGCGCAGGTACCTTCCAGAAGGTCATGCATGCCATGGATCTGATGAAGAAGTACAAACTGCTCTTCGGAACATCCATCTGCTATACCAGCGTCAACTACAAAACGGTCACATCCGACGAATTCCTGGATATGATCATAGACAAGGGCGTGAAGTACACCTGGTACTTCCATTATATGCCTGTCGGAAACGATGCATCGCCGGATCTGCTCTTGAATCCGGAACAGCGTGAATATATGTACAACCGTGTCAGGGAAATCCGCGGATACGAAGGCGGAAAACCGATTATGGCCGTAGACTTCCAGAACGACGGCGAATTCGTAAGCGGCTGTGTGGCAGGGGGAAAGTATTACTGCCATATCAATCCCGCGGGTGATGTGGAGCCGTGCGTGTTCATTCATTATTCCAACGCCAACATTCATGACAAGAGCTGGATTGAATGCCTGCAGCAGCCGCTGTTCAAGGACTATCAGGCACATCAGCCGTTCAACAAGAATCTGCTCCGTCCGTGCCCGATGCTGGAGAACCCGGCCATCCTGCAGAGACTGGTCAAGGAATCCGGCGCCCATTCCACGGATATGACGTCTCCGGAACCGGCCGAACATCTCTGCGGCAAATGCATGGATTACGCAAAATGCTGGAAACCGACCGCAGACAGACTCTGGTCGGAAACCCATCCGGAAAATGCCGAAAAAGCAGCATCCGGAAAAACAGAATAAAACTCAGGCGGCATTCCCGTTGTCGTCATCGTCATTGTTATTGTCATTGTCGTCGTTATTGTCATTGCCGGCGCTTCCGTTCAGCACAAACATGTTGTAGCGGAAAGCCGTAAATTCCACAGCACGGAAGAAGAACACGCAGACATCGGTCAGTTCTTTTTCCGTGCTGTTTTCGTCCGTATTGCAGGCTGTCAGGAGACAGAGCATGCCGTGAATGATCTTCAGGGCCTCATATTCGTACGAGACGGGAAGCCTGCCGTCCGTATACGGCGAATACATAAACATCATGTCATTCACCATGAGCTGCTCAAAGAACAGGTCAATCCCGGGGAATGTCTTTTTCAAGCGCGCCAGAAGGAATTCCGTTTTCCTCTTCCGCTCTTCCGGGGACATCTCCCCGAAAGTGCTCTTTACCCTGTCCGCAAACGGCGAAAGGGTCGGGTATTCCCTGCCGCACCATTCGATCAGTTCCGGCAGAACCTGTATGTCCGCATCTTTGTTTTCCGGCAGAAGTGAAATCGCCGGCACAGGGTCCGTGCAACCGCTCAGTTCCCTGCCGATATTCTCAATTCTCCTGTCTATGGAATATTCTCTCTGCTGCATCAGCCCGATGATCTTTTTATGCACGTAAGGATATTCCCGTATTTTTCCGCTGTCTTCGTCCCTTTTCTCCAGTTCCATGTCAAAGGAAAGCTTACGCACGGAAAAAGTCATGGGATCGCTCCGGTGAAACAGAAGTTCCAGAACCTCCTCGCAGGCAGTCGCGCAGCTGCATTCGGAGTCGTACTTTCTTTTCGGGCTCCGCGGATAATACCGGCATACGGCGGGAAGAACCCGGGCTCCCTGTTCCTTCTGCAGAAGGCACAGCCCGTCCTCACCGAGCGCATGACACCTGCCGAACCAGTCCGGTTCGATTACGGCATAGTCCGTTTTTTCCGGTTTTTCCCTGACTTTCAGGCCGCAGTCAAGGCGTCTTCTCAAATCATCGGAACAGGTAAGGCCTACCAGTCTGAAATATTCCGGCATGGATATCCCGACCGAATACCCCATGCAGCAGGTATTCCGGCAACTGCCGCCCTTGCACCGGAAGTTGTCATAATAGTCCGGTGTATAAAAGAAATCCGTATTATTTTCCATAGTTTTTTATTATATCACAGAAATCCGAAGTATCCGTTTTATGATATACTTAAATACGGAGGAGTTGATATGGATTTTACGGGGCAGCAGCTGAAAAATTTTATAGATATGATCCCCGGCGTCGCTGTCATGTACATTGTGCGTGACGGTGTGGTTAAACCGTTGCTCTATACAAAAGATGTTCCGGGGTTTGCCGGGCTTACGGAAAAAGAATATCTGGATCTTTACGGCAATAATGCCATGAATGTCGTGCTGGAATGCGACCGGCCTGAAATGGAAAGGGAAATGGGCCGTATTTTTTCCCAGCAGCAGAGTTTCTCCTATGTTTACCGTACCTATCATAAGACAAAGGGATTTATCTGGACACATGCCGATGCCAGACTGATCGGGACATTTGAAAACTGCCCCGTGATCTTCAGCACTTTTTCCGAAGTCAACGCCGACTTCACAAACAATACGCCGGGCGGAATACTTGTCTACACGGCGGAAAACGAAGAGGCGGACCAGTTTTATTTCGTAAGCCACAATTTTCTGTGGCTGCTCGGGTATACGGAAGAAGAATTCCGCGGCAGATTCCATAACCGTTTTTCCGAAATGCTGTATTCCGAAGACCGCGAAAAGGCTCTTTCGGAAATTCAGAGACAGCTGAAGGAAGGCAGCAATATTGCCGTTGACTTCCGCGTGGAAAAAAAGAACGGCAGCCTGATCTGGATGCACGGCGAAGGACATGTCACGGAAGACCGCAGCGGCAAAAAGCAGCATTATATGATCGTCACGGACATTACCGCTTCCGTGACGGAAAAGGATTCCCTTGCGGAACGGACAAGAGATCTTGAAGTCCTGATCAACAATATTCCCGTCGGCATCATCGTTTATGAAATTCATGATGACAAGCCGCGTTTTACCGCCATCAACAAAGCTGCGTGCAACGTATTAAGGGTTTCGTCCGATATCATGGCTATTCCCGACCAGACTTATTTTGCGGAACGGCTTCATCCGGATGACCGTGACTATGTATATCAGGCCATGGGGCAGCTTGCCTTTACCGGCAGGCATATCAATCTGGTCTTCCGCTATTCTCTCGTGCAGAATGACTATAAGTGGCTCCGTCTCGAAGCGGTTTCCCTTGCGCAGCCTGACAACGGCAAAATGGTGATATCCGTCATCACGGATATTTCCGCGGAAAAGGAAGCGGAGCAGAACCTGAACAAGAGACGGGAAACGGAAAGAAAGAAATTCCACGACACCATGCAGGCACTTCTGTCTGTCAATCAGCAGGCTCTCTGCACCTTTCAGGTCAACATCACCACAAACCGCTGTTTCGAAGGGTTCGGCAGTTCCCCGTATATCATCCGTTCCCTGAACGCGGAAACTCTTGACGGACTGATCGGCAATATCCTTGAAATGATCCCGAACAAAAGCGACAAGCGGATGTTCTACTCACTCTTTTCGCGGATGTCTATGGCCGAAGCTTTCCGGAAAGGACAAACGCAGCTGGATGCTATCTACCGGCGCCTTGCCGAAAACGGCGTTCCCATATGGGTCCACACTACGGTGAATATGGCGCTGAACCCGCTCAGCAACGAACTGGAAGCCGTTCTGTATTCGGAAGATTTCGAAGAAAGAAAGAACGACGAAGCGATCATCCAGCATATCACCGATGAAGAGTACGACTTCATTGCCACTCTCCATACCGGCGACAGGCAGTTCTATTTCCGCTATGTCGGAAAATCGCTTCCGGAAAAATACAGAAAAAATTACTGCAGGATAGGTGTTCCCATAGAATATTCCGGCAGCCTGCGCTTTGCCATGAAGAGCTGGATCAATCATGCGGAGTGGGATTCTTTCCTGAAAAAAACGGATATCGGCACTATCCTGAAGCATCTTTCGCAGGAAGACACGTATTTCATAACCGTGAGCGGAAAAAGGGGCGATGGAAGCGACTGCTGGAAGCAGATCAGTTTCAGCTGGCTGGACGGCCTGAAAAAATGGGTCCTCATCGAAGAGACGGATATTACCTCTTCCGTCATAAAACAGCAGAAGGAACTCGTAGACCGCCTGCATACGGAACAGTCGCTCCGGCTGGAAGCCGACAAGGCAAACGAAATGAAGTCCGGTTTCCTCCTGAACGTCAGCCATGACATGCGCACTCCGCTGAATGCCATTCTGGGTTATGACATGCTTGCGAAACAGTCAAAAGATATCGGCACCATCATGGATTATCTTAAGAAGATCGGGCTGGCGGGAGAAACGCTTCTTTCCCTTGTCAACGATACACTGGATCTTCAGAAAATTGAGTACGGTACAACTCCCCTGAACCTGAACCCCGTGAATTTCGGCACCGTCATGCAGGGGATCAGGACGACAGTCCAGCCTATGATGGATGAAAAAAATATCCGTTTTGAAGTTGCCGGAAACTGTTTTGATGATGTCACTGTCCTTGCGGATGCCATGCGCATAGAGGAAATATTCATCAACCTCCTGTCCAATGCCGCAAAATTCACGCCGGCAGAAGGACAGGTATTGTTCTCGGCGGAATGCCTGAGCAGGACGGAGGAAAATATCTTCATCCGCTTCCTGGTAAAGGATAACGGAATCGGAATCAGCAAAGAATTCCTGCCCAGAATTTTTGAACCGTTCGCACAGGAACGCACGGAAAAAAACGCGGATATCGGCGGATCCGGGCTCGGGCTTTCCATTGTCAAGCGGCTTGTGGAAAAAATGGAAGGCACCATTGAAGTTGCAAGCGAACCGGAAAAGGGAACGACTTTTGTCATTTACCTGAATTTCCCCTTTGCCGCTGCCGAAAACGGTGAGTCGGAAAACATTTCAAAAAGTACCGTTTCCCTTGAAGGAAAGCGTATGCTTCTCTGCGAAGACAACAGCATGAACCGGGAGATTGCACGGGCAATCCTGGAGCAGCGCGGCATTAAGGTTGATTTTGCGACCAACGGAAAAAACGGCGTGGAAAAATTTCTTTCTTCCGAAAAAGGATTCTATGACGCCATCCTGATGGATATCCGCATGCCGGTCATGGACGGATATCTGGCAACAAACAGGATCCGTTCTTCCGGTCATCCGGATGCCGGAACCATTCCTGTGATTGCGATGACGGCTGATGCTTACGCCGATGATGTGGAAAAGGCACTGCAATCCGGAATGAACGGACACATCTCCAAACCCGTGGACCCGGATGTCCTCTTTAATGTGCTGCAGGAAATCCTGGAAAAATGATTTTCATAAGGAGAGGCATCTTATGGCAGAATCCAAGCTGAAACTTTTACGCGTACTGGATATTTTAAACCTGACGGATGAAGCACATCCTCTGACCGCGAACCAGATCGCCGACCGGCTGAAAGCTTTTGATATCGATGCAGAGCGGCGGTCTGTCTGCCGCGACATCACCACCCTGTGCGATGCCGGCTACGACATAGAGCTTTCCGCCGACAACAAAAAAGGATACTTCATGGCCAGCCGGACTTTTGAAGACTGGGAGCTTAAGATCATGATCGATGCGGTCATCGGCGCAAAATTTCTCACTCCGTCTGCAACGGAAAAAATCATTAAAAAAATCACGGATCTCACGGGAGAAGAAAGCAGGAAGACCCTGAAGCGTACCACTCTTTTTGACATGTCTTCTTCCCGCGGAAGAAATTCCTCCGTCAGCATCAACATAGATACCGTTCTGAAAGCCATCCGCCAGGGACTTAAAATCCGTTTTCAGTATACCTACACCGAAGCCGACATGAGTACCGGTTTCCGGAAAAGCGGGAAGAGCTATATCTTAAGCCCGTATACCCTCGTATGGCATAACGAAAGATATTACGTGATCGGGAATTACGAGAAATACGATAATCTGGGCGCCTACCGGCTGGACCGGATGAAAAATGCGGAAATCACAAAAGAACCGGCCCGCGAGGCGGAAAAGCTTCTCGGTGCTAATTCCGATCTGAAGATCATGGAATACGTGCGCGAATCCATGTATGAATACGGCGGGGAAAAAATCCATCTGACGCTGGAATTTGAAAAGCCCTATATCGACGACATTGCGGATTACTTCGGAAAAGACACCAGAATAAAAAAATCCGGAGACAAATACCGTGCCACCGTGGAAGTCTTAAACGGAGACGGCCTCTACTACTGGCTGCTCCAGTACGGTCTGCATGTCCGGGTGATCTCTCCGGAAAGCGTCATTGAAGAACTGAAAAAAAGCCTGAAGACAATGCTGAAGGAATACCGCTGATCCCTCTTTCGGAATACTTCCCGACTCTGCAGCCGGGACATACAGCCGGAACTTTTCATCTGCCCGACACCGCCCGATATACAAAATACGTGGTGATGCCGGATTTTTTCAGTTCCGACTCCGGGATATGCGAAAGCTTTTCAAAAGATGAAGAATGATCCAGCAGGGAAACCTGCCCGGATTTTTCCGACAGTTTTAAAAACAGATACAGGACCGGCGGGGAATCCGCATGGTCGCTATGAAAAGTCAGAAGCCTGTCATAATCTTTTCTGCCGATCGCCTGCTCCGATTCTCTGTCACATACCGCTGCTTCGTCCGGCATCAGATAATGGGAAAAATCCACGGATGCCACAACGAGCAGCCTCTTTTTCATTTTCTCTGCGCTGATCAGGGACAGCACGGCATCCAGCTTTTTCCGGGAAACGGAATTGGCAATAATGCAGGTGCAGACCTTAACCTTTGGCATGTAATGCCGCACAAACGGCACCAGCCCCGAGACGCCGTGATCTTTTGCAATGGCAGCCATGTTGTTTTCCGCCCTGACTGCCGGGTCCGAAATGAATTTTTCCGTCAGTTCATGATCGGTGACGGCGCTGCCCGCTGCCGTATCCCAGTCCGCATCCGCCGTCGTAATATCACCGCTGCAGTTTTTCTCAAAATGCGAGGTGGACAGGATCAGCACGGTATCGTACGTCCCGCTTTCGGATGCCATTTTGAAGAAGCCGGCGATCATGTCAGAAGCCACCAGATGATGGGGGACAATCCCTGCTTCCAGTCCTTCCGCAGAAGCATATTCAGAAGGATTGGCAATCCCGGCATTGAAGAGCGACAGATCAAAACCGTCAAATCTCATCCGGGAGGATTGTTCTTCTGCCTCTGTTTTCACCCCTGCCTTTTCTTCTGCTGACGTCTCCCCGGACACTCCCGCATGACCTGTCCCCGCATTTCCGGCAAGGCAGAATACGGCTGTGCCGGTAGCACAGAGTGCTGCCAGCAACACAGTCAACCGGATTTTACGGGACGTCTTCATCAGAATACTGCTGCCTTTCTACTGAATGGTTACGGAGGAACGATCCGACATTCCCCACAGGGAGGAATTTTCGCTGCTGATGCGGGCACTTTCCACAACATAGTCTCCCGGCGTTGCACAGCGCGCCTTCACGGTAACGGAAGGCAGTGCCGCACCTTTTCCGGAATCCCAGATCATGAACTGAAGATGCTGGCCTTCCCGCTTCATGAGCCACCAGTTTCTCTGATCATACGACTGTTCATCTGCCGTCTTTTCATATCTCATTCCCGAAGGAAGACATACATCCACGATCATACAGGAACTTCCCGTGCTCCGATCCACTCCCGAAAGATCCGGCGTCAGGGTAATGATCGCCGTATCCCCTACATGGTAGCTCTTTTGTGACATTTCCATGCTTATGCCGAGTTTTTTGTCTTTCGTATCCCCGGTATCGCCTGCCGCTCCCGTATAATAAACGGTCATGTAAGGATTCCCGGAAACCGTTTCAAATCCGATATTCTTCATCTGATCCTTATTCAGTTTCAGGGTAAATGTCTCTCCTGCATCCGGTGTTTCGGTATGTTTTTCCCCGTCAAGCATATAGCTGAAGGAGCACTGGTTTCCGCCTTCCGGCTGGCAGTAAACAAGATAAAGCAGTTCTTCCAGCGCGTAGGAATCTTCTTTTGCGGATTTTTCCAGAAGGTAAAGAGCCTCAGGACCGGCTTCCTCTTTTTTAAGGACCGAAGCCGCCATCAGTGCGGCTGCCGTGTTGACGTCTGTGCTCTTGTCCTGTCCCGCGTTGATATTGATCAGTGTCTGTCCGTCCGCGGTTTCCGTTTTCACAAGATAAGGCGTTACATACTGCTGGTACCTTTTTTCCGCTTTGTCGGTCTCTCCCGCTGCGGCAAGCGCCGTAACAAGATACATCCTGTCTTCAAAAGAAAGCGAGCTGTCGTTCTCAAGAATTTTCTCCGGATCCTTTTCCCATTTTACCTTTCCTTCCGCCTGCAGCAGATAAACAGCGTACGGATTTCCGGTATAGTTTGGGCCTCCGGAATTCTTCTTTGACGAACCGGTACCTGAGCTGCTTCCGGAAACATCTTCAAAACGGACGCCGGAAGAAGCACTGCCCAGAAGCTGCGGTGCCGCCAGATATGCCTTGGCGGAAAGAGCAACGTCCGGATTGGAATACGGGAACAGGCTTATAATGTTATCCAGGTCGGAAACGGATTCCGAAGCCGCATCCTCCCACCAGGTATCGCCATTCTTCACCCGCAGCGATGCCGTGTATTTTCTTGCAATCCTTTCATCCGCGCGGGTGCCGTTATTGCACAGGAGACTTGAAAACACGCGGTTGTAAATACGGGAGTCCCTGTTATAGACATTCACTTCCACCGGATAGGCAAGCGGATTCACATTCAGTGCCGCGCTTAACGGCTGCGTCAGGGAAACCGTCGTGCGGATCCCCGAAGCCGAAACGGAAAGCGGAAGTTCTTCCGAATCCGAAAAGTTGTTGCACGACCCGTTCACGGTGACCGTATAGGCGCCTTCCGCAAGTGCGGGGAAGGAAACAGACGCATAGTCCGATTCAGCCGCTGATACGCTCTTTGTTTCCGAATACCCTTCACCGGCAACGGTAACAGAATAATTTGCATTCATTGAGGCACTTATTCCCCTGCCCGCGGAACGGATTCCCACGGAGCAGCTGTCGCCGGTAAGCAGTTCCGAACTGACAACCGGCACAACATAATAGGGCAGCGTGGAAACCGCTTTCTGTTTTACGTTTCCGGCAAAGTTGTCTTTGGAAAGAGCAAGCGACGTAAGCCGCCAGCTTGTCACATTGTCCGGCATGGTAAAACTGAATGCAGCATTTCCTTTTTCGTCGGTCACGGCATCGGTAAAATATGCCGTGTCCTTAAAATCCTTACGCGTCCTGGCGCTGCCATCACCGCCGCCTCCCTCCGCGGCCGATTTTACAGGCTGTTCCTTGCTTGTTGATGTATATTCCGAAATTTCGGGGAAGTAAACCGAACGGTAATACATACCCGGAAAATCCGTACTCTGATCCTGCATGGCAAATATCGCCTCGTCCACCGTACTGAGCAGCACATGCGCGCCTGCCGCCGGTTCTCCGGATCCTTTTTTCAAAACGCTGGCTGTAACATTGACCGTTTCGCCGGGAGCGTAATTCTCCTTGTCCGGAATCAGAGTGATATTCAGATCCCGTTCTTCGCTGTTGTACTGCATATATGTGGTATCGACGGGCCATGTATGCTTTCCGTCATAATAGGCGCCGGCAATCACGAAGTTCGGGATCAGGTCTTCCGAAAAGGCAATGTCTCTCTTCCCGTCCGAAGAAATCTCCGTCTTCCCTATGCCGCTCTGCACAATGGCAGTCATCATGCCGGTTCCTTCCGGAAAATCCACTTTTTCATGGTTGGAAGACAGGACCATTTTCAGGTTCTGCGTGCTGTCAAATTCATTGTCGGAAGGATTGTACTCATATTCCTGCAGTCCGCCGTCCGCTATGTCCGTGCTGTCTTCCTTTACCATTTCATAACGGTGGCTGCTCAGTTCCCCTTCGTACATATAGAAATAACTCAGGTAAACTTTTCTCTGCACCGCATTTCCGGCGCTGTCTTTCGCGGAAAGAAGATAGTAGTAATAGGAATCCTGATCGGAAGTATCCGGCAGATCCGAAATGGCCGACGTTCCGTTATCCGTGCGGATGTTCTCTGTTTTGACCAGTGTTTCCTTCTGATCGTAGGAATACTGCGGAACCGATTTCCTTTCCACATAATCATATGCCGTGCCGGTCTGATTTTTTTCGTAGGTGACTTTGTACAGCTGCGCCGTAACGTCGCACGGCAGCGCTTCACCGCGCAAGGTCTTCAGATCCGGATAACCGGTATCCTCCGTAATGCCGGAAATATTCACGCGGTTCGTTGTTACGACAATTTCTTTCGCGTTACGGTCGTACTTTGCTTCCAGCATGACGTCTCTCGGTATTACGGTAATGTTCTGTGTCTCATAGACGTTCTCCGACTCCGCTTCCGCATTTTCGATCGCCACCGAATACTGCACAGGATAGCAGGAATTCGATTCGGAATTTCCCAGCGTGACCGGGATTTCCACGTGCCCGTTGGCATCCGCGACAAAGTCTCCTCCGGCGGAAATTTCCGCGCCTCTGCCGTCTGCTTCGATCTTTCCGCGGAACCCGGATGCCGGCGTTCCGTCAAAGTACGTGACATCCACATGCAGTACTGCGGAACGGTATGCCGGATCGCTGAGAAGATAAACCGGTTTGTCCATGGAAGTCGAAACGGAATACGTCGGTTTTACAAACTCTTCCACGGAAAGAGACTGTCCCGAATAAACCAGATCGTCGTCCAGGTAAAGACACGGATCGTAATATCCCGTCTTCAGACTGTCGATCTTTATTTCACCCTGAAACATTCCGTCGCTGTCCGGAGTCACCTTTACGCCGGCCAGGGAGGTCTCATCACTCCAGGATTCCCCGAGCCGCACTTCCGCGGAGGAAGGAACCGCATCCTGACTGTTTCTCGGACGCAGGACACCCCAGAAATGAATGGTGTCCGTATTCCGGTACAGGTTTCTGTCGGTATAAAGATAGGTGAAATATTTCCCCGTGTTTTTATTCTGTGCCGGATCTTCCGAATCGTACTCATAGCCCGTGCGGGCATCCGCAAAATGATTGTCCCCGGAATCCACGCGGAATATGGTAAGGCTCCGGCCGCTCTTATCCTTTTTGTCTTCCTTACTCCGGTCACTGCTGTCCGTGATCCTGGCAAGACCGTCCGCATCGGAAACCGCATTGCCTTTGAAATCCCCGTCCGCTGTCACGGAAGCATTTTCCACCGGCTTCGTAGTTCCGGAATCATGCAGCCATGCCACCATCTGATCTCCGGATTTCATGTAGTATACCGAAAGCGGAGAAGACTGCAAAAGCTCATATCTTGTAAGCGTATCCGGTGTCCCCGACGGCGTCTTCACGGAAAATTCCGCCAGATACTGCCCGGCTTCCAGCTTGTCCGGGAACGGAAGAAGATACTGGGAGCTGTGATAATAAGAAGTATATCCGGCGCTTTCACCGGATACGGCAGATATGGTGAATGCCGAAAGCTTTGTCCTTCCTTCTCCTCTGCTCGGGTCCCTGCTCCCCTCCGGAAGAAGTGACATGCTGCTGTCATCGGAAAACCGTTTCAGTGCATCACAGTATCTGTCGATGCTGTCGAAGCGGTACAGTGTGACATCCACGCTGACCTGGTCTTTATTTCCCGTAAGCTGAGGATCCATGTAAACAAAACAGGTAGGCAGTTCCGACGTCAGAAAACAGGTTGCGCTGCCGGAATTGTTCCTGTCGATCGCAAAGCTGTATCCTTTGTCCTCGTTTCCCGTCGTAAAGGAAAAAGTATACGCTTCCGGAAGTTTTGCCCCGCTTCTGCTTGTCAGGGAAGAATCCAGCGTTACCGTATAACGGGTATTCGGAACAAAGTTCTGGACAGTCGGATAAAATATCCAGCGCTCTCCGGACGGAGACCGTTTGATCTCTCCGGCAATATCCGGCGAAATCGAAAGAGCGGACTCCAGGTCGGAAGCGCTGATGTCATTGTCGTCAAAAACAAACTCCACGCCGCTCATCAGTTCTGTCAGCGTGCTCTGGTTTGCCGGAAACGTGGAAAGCACGGACAGTTTTTTCCCCGATGCCTTTGCTTCGGCTTCCGTTTCCTTCCCGGTTTCCTTACCCGTTTCCCCGCCGCTTCCCGTGCCGGTTTCCGCTCCCGAAGTAAAATCAGGAATCTGCCTGCCGGCGCATCCGGCAAAAAGGAAAGCAAACACTGCCATAAGCGCAGCCACACACAGCCGGTATTTTCTCATGTTTCTGCCGTCCTGGCTTTTTCTCATATCCTCTGTATTCATTTAATTACCCCCTGTGTTCCGGAAAACCGCTTCGTTATATTCATCATATCAGATTCCGGCCATTTTGTTACAAAAACAGGAAGAAAAGCACAGACACAGTTTTCTCCTGATACTATATAAACGAACCGTTCCTCCGTCCGGTTCAATCATTTTGAAAATTCACGTCAAAAAGACCGGCATGCCCTGATTTTTCAAGGCTGCCGGTCCGAAACGCTCATATTCTTTTTTACTTTTCGTATCCCTTATCTGCAAATCCCGTTAAAGCCAGGCAAACAGACTGTCCGGATCATAATCATTTCAGTTTTGTTGCTTCTTCGACAGTGCACCCCAGAACGACCGGCGTGGAACGGTAGCCTATTCCCATCCTGTCAATCCCCATGTCGATCAGCTCAAGGAAATGCTCCCTCGTACGGATGGCGCCGGAACCCTTGACCTTTATCCTGCCCTGTCCCGCTTCCATCATGGCGGCAACCACTTCGTTGATCGCGCCGACTCCTGGCGCACCCGTGAAGAATCCGGTTGATGATTTGATGAAATCCGCTCCCGCCTTAACGGCACATTCCGTTCCTTTTTTCACCTGATCGATCGTCAGGGAATCCGTTTCTATGATCACCTTCACATTGGCGCCGAAGGAATGACATACCTCAACAACAGGCTTAAGATCGTTTATGACGAAATCATAATTCCCGCTTCTCAGCTGTCCGTAATTTGACACAATGTCAAGGTCCTGAATTTTATAATGACTGCAGTACTCCTCAGCCTGTTTTACCTTTGACGCCGTCGTGGAAAGACCGAACGGGAAATCACATACCACGCAGACGCCCGTATCCGTGCCCTGTACCATTTCGGAAACCATGTCCAGTGATGCCGGATTGATGCAGATTGTGGCGCATCCGAAGTCAATCCCTTCCTGAGAATATTTCCGGATATCCGCCTGTGTGAATTCCGGTTTCAGAACAGACTGGTCAATGTAACGCGCCAGTTCCCTTACAGACATTTCGCTTGCTTTTTTGATCGGTTTCATTCAAAATCCCCCTTGTTATCCAGACTATGTATGATACAATCATACATGTGATACTTTAATTCTATTTGTATCATACATTCATACAATAAGAATGTCAAGACAATTTTACCGTTTCGGCTTTCTGTCTCATGCACAGAATAAAAACACTTACGGGAGATGAAAAGAATGGACGAGTCCAGCCTGAAAAAAGGATTTAAAGTCAACTATGCTTCGCTTACCCCCATCTATTCCCAGCTGGCACAGTATCTGAAGCTTCAGATCAAAACCGGAGCCCTGAAAGCCGGAGAAAAAATGATGCCGGAAGAAACCATCTGCAAAGTAACGAACATAAGCCGCTCTACCGTACGGCAGGCAATCAGCATTCTCGTAGAACAGGGCCAGCTGACCCGCTACCGCGGGAAAGGTACTTTTATTTCGGAGCAGAAATTTCAAAGGCATCTGAATCATCTTTATAACTTTACCGGCGACATGACTGCCATGGGAATAACTCCTTCGTCGCGGACTCTGAAGCAGGAAGTCCTGGATGTTTCCGGAACCGACATACCGGAAAAACTGGAGATGGCGGACGGTCAGACAAAAGTGTTTCATCTTGTCAGGATCCGGATGGCAGACAGACAGCCCGTCCTGATCGAGGACACCTGCATTCCGTATTATTTATGCCAGGGGATTGAAACACGGGATTTTGAAAACGCTTCTCTTTATGAAACGCTGAAAAACAACTATAATCTGACGCCGTACAAAGCCGTAGAATCCCTGCAGGGAATCATTATTCCCGCAAAGGAACAGAAAATCCTGAAATGCGGCAGCAACACCGTAGGATACCGGATAACAAGAACCGCCCGCTTAAGTTCCGATCTGGTCTATGAATATACCGTATCCATAACAAGGGCAGACCTGTGCGCCTATCAGTTCCAGCTCAGCTCTGCCCCTGCGGAAAAATCAAATTCATTTGTCATGCTGAAACACACTGCCGGATAAAAAGGCAGTCGGATTTACCGGATGTCCAGCAGCCTTGTATTATTGTAATCCACATTCGGAAGACGATAGACAATGCCCAGCAGATTCCCGTAATAGGCTGCTGTCTTGTCATAATCGTCCATGCCGTATTCATCCTTTAAGCCGTCCGGCCTTGTCTCATCCAGATAAGTATCCGTTACCGTGGCCCCGTCATATATGATCCTGCTGACACCGTAACTGCCCATATGGGCTGCGGCGAAATAAAGATTTCCTTCTGCATCGCTCTCAAGAAGGTCTGCCGCATGACCCGCTCCGAATTCTCCCACGCGGACAGCCTCTGCGCCGTCAAACGTATAGACAATATACCGGTATGCCGCTTCACAGTCGCCGTCGTGCACCAGAAGTTCCGGGATCCCGTCATGGTTCATGTCATGGATCGTGTAATAAATTTTGTCGTAGGTGGAAGCATACTTCGCCGTGTTGTTCTGCTGTGCTTCTGCCACAACCCCCTTATATGCCGCTTTCATCTCATTCGTCATGGTTATCCTCGGAATGGATGCAACCCATGCACCGGTATCCCCAACCGCATATCCGTCCGGGGAAATGTCATCACTCAGCATGATGCCGTCGGAACCGATATAATACCAGGTGCCCTTGTCCTGGATCCATTCTCCTGCAACTTTTGATCCGTTGTCTTTCCGGTAACTCCATTCCGTATATTCCGCTCCGCTGTCCGTACTCTTTTTCTGACTGCTCCACGTACCCGCAAAAGCCGTTCCCGTCATAACCGCTGATAACACAACCGCCGTAATGCATACACAAATCTTTTTCTTCATTTCTCCATACCCTCCTTGGTATTTCATATGCCGGCAGAAAGGCTGCCGGTTATTTCTTTTCCTTATATTGTACCGCAGCCGCCTTTTTCCGGATCCGGATTTTCCTTAATAAAGGAACGGTGAAATTCCATCGTGATTTCCGTCAGTTCCTTCTTTCCGTCAATATAGTCCTGATACAGGTCATACCCGTATCCGGAAGCGCATCCGTCACAGTAAGCTTCGCAGTTTCCCAGCGCATCCTTTACAATCTGCTCCCGCTGCTCGCGGGTTGTATTTTTGATCAGGTAAGAATTATCCATTTCATTCCTCCGGCTTCATATACCATGTACTGTAACCCTGATTATAAGCTATCTGATATAAAGGTTCTATCGTATTTTTCATAGCTTTTACAAATGCATCATGTCCACGGTCGGACTCCTCTATTTCCATGATATCCCCTTTAACCGTTCTGAAATCCTCCAGGATTCTCTGAAGACTGTTCTGCTTTTTTGCAATTATGAATCCCTTGTACTGTGCATCACAATATTTTTTTAAATACCTGCCCATATCCGGAAGCCTGTCGTTTTTTCCGCTGTTTACATTTTTAAAGGACGGATAAAGATCCCAGATTTCATTGTGAAAGACGAAACTCCACGGAATGAAATGGTCTATGCTGAAGCATCCGTATTCCTGAAAATTTTCATCTGTTAATTCACAGCCGTTATACAGATCATACAGCGGTGTTTCTTTCTGTACCGTTTTCCAGTATCTCGCTGCCGCTTCCAGATTCCTATCCTCTTTCTGAGGCGGATATATCTTAAATGCGATTGCCGGAACATTTGGATTCCTTTTTTGAAGATAAGTCACCAGTTTATAATTAAGCCATCCCTCTATCACAGATGCGTTATCCCGAATGAATCTGTACCAATATTCGTTTACTGACAGCCACATTCCGTTTCCCGACGTTCGAATCCGATACAGGGCATCGTCATATTGCGTTTCATTGCATTCTCTGATAAAGGCATCTATCTTTCCGTCTTTGAAACTGCTGTCCTCCGCTCTTTTCGTATTTATATTCTGCTCATAAAAAGGACGAATAAGCCGGGTCGGAACCATATCTGTGAGTCCGTTCATCATGAAAAGCAGTTTCTTATCACGAGAACTGCAGATAAATCTGATGATATTATCTTCCGTTTCATCCTGTGATACCCCAAGCTTCTCATGAAGATATGAAACGGCTTCCGCAAGTTTATCGCTGAATCCAAGACTTAAGTGATAATAGAGAACAGGAAACCAGGTCGCGGCGATCATTCTGGCGACAACTCTTTTGTAAGACATTTCCCGCGTACCGTTCAGAACCTCTTTAAATATTCCTCTAAACCAGTAGAGCTTATAGCTGGCAGAAAAATTATTCAGCATTGCCTCAAGGTATCCGGATTCTCTGGTATTCAGTTCAGACAGATAATTGCCGATATTATCCATTTCAGACTCTCATTTCTGCTTTTTCCTCAAAACGGCATTCAGCCATTTTTCGCCGGATCGGTCTTTCCTGACATCTGACGAAATCCACATTTCAGTCAGATCAAATCCTGCAGCCTGCTGCAGGATATCCTGAAAACTGTTTTCCGTAAGATCCGTAAAATATCTCCCGTTCCGCTCTCCCTCAAACTCTCCGTACTTAAAAGAAACATATGCAAATCCGTTGTCTTTCAGCGCGCACTGCATCCGTTTAAAAACAGAGAGCAGCTCAGCTTTCGGCAAATGCAGCACGGACGCGCATGCCCATATGCCGTCAAATGCTCTTTCTTCCTTTAAATCCCCGAAAAGCATCTGGCGAACCTGCAGACCTGTATGCTGACTTGCCAGACGGCACATTTCTTCTGATCCGTCACAGGCAAAGACACGATATCCCTGCTCAAGAAACGCTTTGCTGTCACGGCCTGAACCGCATCCGAAATCCAGAATCAGATTTCCGGGGTTCTGATACTTCAGAAAACGACTTCTGATTTCCTCCACATCTGCATCGTATGTATTCCGAATATATGCTTCCGCCTGATGATTATAATAATCTATGGTTTTATTCCCCGTCATAAGAATTATCCATCTTCTGCCACCTTGAGTTTTTGGTTTATTATATTTTCGTATCCCGAATTCTTAAGTTGCTTTTGTCTCTGCTCAATTCTCATTCTCATATATTTCCCGAGTTCCGTATCTTCACAGTATATATAACAGCCTTTCTGGCCCCTTGTCATGAGCGTTCTGTATGTATTCCGGATAATCCTGTCCGTCTTTGCAACGGAATCCGGATCCGTTTTCTTTTTCAGTCCGTCAAGACTTCTGTCATTCTTTGATCTCTTTGATGCATCCGTTATTACCTTTCTGTTTTCATATCTTAAATCTTTTCCGATTATCACACCTATGTAATCAAACTCAAGTCCCTGCGAAGTATGAATGCATCCCACCTGATTAAAGGAATCTGCATCGATCGCCCAAGTCTTCGTGTTGGAAAAATTCCACTGTGCCTTAAAGCCTCCCGGCAGTTCAATATCATTTACAGTGGCATCGTTGGATTCTTTGGTAATCCAGTCATAACAGTAACCCGCAACCATGCGGGCTTTATTGTTTATCCTGTTTGCATCCCTTAAATCTTCCCGCATCTTTACCGGGTCGTCGTAGACTCTGATGTCAAAATCCATATCAAATTCTCTGGCATTGGCTGTCTTTCTTATGCCGAGCAGGTCGTCCAGAAATGCAATGTATCCTGTACTTCCGTTGCAGCGAAACTGAGATGTCAGATGCAGGTCTTCTCCCGCAATAACCCTGCTCCCGCAAAGTGCCGCCCATTTTTTTATTTCCTGAACGGAACCAATATCCCTTGAGGTAACGACCTGATCCTCATCTATGAAAAACACGCTGACCCTGGAAGCGTTTATGATCTCCTTGATCTGGTTCTCGCCTTTATTTCTGTACATGCCGGATTTCTCGTTTAGCCTGTGTGCTTCATCCACAATGATGCAGTCGAAATCATCCGGTTCGCTGTCTGTAAATACGCCCGTACTCTTAAACAGATTTTTGACGTAATTTAGCCGGCACCTGTCCTGTCTTAATTTATTAAAATAGACCTCTCTCGGCGCACTGTTTTTTGTCGCATAGCAGGCATTTAATTTCATGACGGATATGAGTTCCGCAAGAAGCTTTACGGCCACAACGCTCTTCCCGGTTCCGGGACCGCCCTCCACAATAACCGTATATTTGCCGTGGTCTTTCAGAGCATCCCTGATCTTCTCCCTGATCAGTTCATATGCCACTTTCTGCTCGTCTATCAGTGTGAATTCTTCGCTTCCCTTCATCATATCGGCCAGAACATCCTGCAATGCCTTGGACGGCCTTATTTTCCCGTGATCAATGGAAACGAGAAGATTCTCCTTTGTCCCCTTCCTGACGTATTTTGCTATGAATTTTCGGAGCTTTTCTTCTTCGTTCTTGATAAAGACCGGAGAGTCCTCCAGAATTTCGGCATACACCGGGTATGTCAGTTCTCCGAGCTTCGACTTCCTGTAATTATGCAGGTAGGCGCACGGAACCATTCTGATATGTTCATCCTGCACGGTGGAACAGAAATTTTCAATCGTCTTTGCATAAGAATATGCCTGATAGGACGGGTGTGCTACCGAGCGGAGCATATTTCCGGTAAATGCGGAAATAATACCATTGCATTCCGTATGATGTGCTTCTTCCCACTGCTTTAATTCCACCACAACGACATTTTTCCGATCACTGTCGTCTTCTCCCGCTATCAGAAAATCCACCCTCTTCGAAGTCTGCGGTATTTCATATTCGACCGCGACCTGCACATCGTCCTGAAATGAGCCTCCGTTCAGTACTTCATGCATTTTCACGAGAGAATTTTCCCATGCCGTATATTCACTTGCATTATCATCATATATGCCGTGTTCAAACAGGCAGTTTTTGATCACGTCCGCAATGTTCCGGTTCTCTATATCCGCATCAAAATCCTTTTTGCTTCCCGAATAAACAAGCATCCTTCCGCCTCTGAATTATCTGTTTTTCTCCGTGTAATACTCTTCCGTCTTCCGGCAGAGTTCCTCAATAAAATCGCGTCTTGCAATAACCCTGATCCATTCTGCCGGAATGGCATCCGCGCCGTAATAAATCCCGGCAAGACCGCCCGCGACTGCGGACACGGAATCCGTATCCAGCCCGAGGTTCGTTGTCTTTAACACGCAGTCTTTGTAGGCGTTGGTGGTAAGCAGAGCCCAGAGCGCCGCTTCCAGAGTGTCCACGATATAGCCGCTGCTTTTAATCGCGCTTTTTGGCAGATCTGCGAATCCGGGATCGGCTATTCTGTGGTAGGTTCCGATTTCCTTCCTGCCTTTTTTGCCGTAGTACTGCTGTGCCCGGGACATGCCGCTTTCGACCGCATCGGAAAGGCTGCTGCCATTCAAAAGTTCCATGGCGATCATAATATAAATTCCGCAGCCTACACAGCTTCTGTCATGCGCATGGGTAAGGGAGGACACTGTATCCGTCAGACGGACTATGGTATCCGTGTCGCACCCGCTGCCGTAATGCAGATACAGGTAGTAGGCGAGCGGAAGAATTCGCATGAGCGATCCGTTTCCGTTGTTCTTTTCCGTTTTCCCGCCGCTTTTTTCCGCCGGTATCCCGTACATATAGCGTTCGATTGCCTCTTCCGTTCCGAAGCCTATGTCAAAGCTTTTTCCGAACGGCGTATATTCCCCTCTCACCAGCCAGAGAGCAAATTTTTTCATGATATCATCCGGATCGTACTTTCCTCCGGACAGACTGTCAAGAAGACACAACGTCAGGCTTGTATCATCTGACCAGGTCCCGGCAGGCATGTTGAAAACGCCGTTTCCCCTCATACCGGTAACAGGATCTGCCCTGCGCTCATTCCTGTCCGCGAACTGAACGGGAAGTCCCAGGGCATCCCCTGTCGCAACGCCTAAAATACCATCCCTTACATGTCCCTTCATAAAGTTCCTCCGTTCTGTTTTCTCAGGGCTTCAGTTTGTAAGAAAAACTCTGCACGGCAAACGATCAGTGCGACCGCCGTTCCAAGGAATATTCCCGCCAGAATATCGCTGGGATAATGAACGCCCAGATAAATTCTGGAAAAGGAAATGACAAGAGCCAGGACAATGGCGCTTATTCCGTATTTTTTCGGTGTCTTCTTAAACAGCACAACCGCGCACGCAAATGCGCTGCCTGCGTGTCCGGACGGAAAGGAAAAGTCTTTTTGCTTCCGGATTGCCCTGACAAGCCCCGGTACAATATCGTACGGACGCGGCCTTGCAAAGAGCGGTTTCAGAATGAAACTTGCTATCATGTATTCAAACAGAAGCGCGGCCAGACAGATTTCCCCCGTTCGGCGGGTCTTCTGAAAGCAGAGAAGCAAAAAGGAAATCGCTATCCAGATCAGGCCGTGATCACCGAGAAACGTGAAAAATTTCATGATCTGCGTAAGGACCGGATTTCTTAAGTTGTTCTGGACCCAAAGCAGAAAAGCCGGATCAAACGCTTTCATAAGGCAGGCCTCTTCACATTCAGCGTCGCTTCAATGGAACCGATCACGCTGCAGATATGATATTTTAAAAGGAACTGTGCATCATTGAATTTCGGATCCTGCTTCAGGACTCCCAGAAGAGGCAGGACATACTCCCGGGTTTCGCTGATGTATCTTCTCAGTTTTTCTTCCGAATAGGCAAACGCCATGAAGGAAACATTGTTGCACCGGTCCAGCAGCTTCACAACTGCCGCTTCCTTATTCTGTCCGATGCGGTCGTAATACGCCTTTATTTCCTCCGGACGGTTCGGATCTCCGCCCCAGGCAGGATGTGAAAGCGTGACGACATTCTCCCTGACCTTGTCCCCGACAGGAAGTTCTTCCGGTTTTACCCCGCAGTCTTCACAGACATCGTGAAGAAGCGCCGTTGCCAGAATATTGTCGTCCGCTATGCCCAGTGCAATGGCATGGCATGCCATATTCAGCGGATGAATGATATACGGGATATTTTCCGCGCCCTGACGTTCCTGCCCTTTATGACTGTTTCTCGCAAAAGACAATGCGTTCAGTGTCTGGGGCATGTTTCTGTTTGTAGCGTAACCCTTTACAAACGTATACATGTGCTCTTCATTGAATATTCTCTCTGTTGGCATTATGGCGCCTCCTGCTGTTTACATTCTATCACATTTCCCCTGTTCCATTTTTACTTCCTTTTTACTTCCCTTTTACTTTCTTTCCGTTCCCTGCTTTACTCACCTTTCTGCTTTCTTTTTTGCCTCCTTTTTCCTTTCTCTGGTACGTTTCTTTGTGTATTTCTCTTCCGCCTTCCTGGCTTTTGTAATATCCGTGTAAATTTTGTCGTCCACAATGTAAACCATCTGCAGCCTGGTGATCATCTTTATCCTTCCTCCTTTCTCCGCTTTGTTTTCCCCAAAAGAAAAAAGACTCCCTGAGGAGTCTTTAATCCCCTCATCGTTTTCAGCTTTACCACCTTGCCCTGCGGCAGGTTGGTGTACGGTCAAAGAGCTGAATCTCTCGCGTACTCCTGATAAGTTCTTTCTTCTGTTCGATTTTTCATGTTCAAAGGATTTCCTTGAATGAAAAGGTAACGCTCAAGTAAAATACCGTCTGATATTCAGGATTGAATTTAGACCCCGTTCCGTGCTTTAAAATATGACTTCTTCTTTCTCATTTCATGCTATAATGACTTTGTCCAGACAATCCGTAATACGACGAATTGACAGCTGGCGACTTCTTCTGTAAAAGTAATCGCGACCTGTCTGTATATTTCGGTATAGTCGTCGATTACCATCCGCTTTTTTCTTTATCTGTTAAAATCGAACAAGTCTGGCTTCATGTGCACATCATCTGCTGGGATGATGTGCATTTCTAATATCTGCATCAAATGCTTCATATCTTCATTATCTTCTACCAGTTCATACGGGCTTCTGTTCCCCAGGCCTCTTCTTTTGATGCTGTTGAGATGATTCATCAGAAGCGTCATGTCTGCATCCGTACGGTCATTCAGGCTCTTCCCCTGCGGTATAACATACCGTATGAACTCATGATTCTTTTCCACATGCGGCTTTTGCCAGGATGCCTGTGGATCACAGAAAAAAACTCTCGTTCTGCCTTCTCCTTCTTCCGTACACTCAATCCGGCTTGCGCTCTTGAATTCCGATCCGTTATCAGTCAATATAACCGGGAACAACCTTCTGAATGTCTCCAGGCCCAGCACATTGGTCAGATAGTCGAATACTCCTACCACTGCCTCTGCCGTCCCCGTCATCAGTAGAAACAGCAGCATTACGTTATTGTCTGTAAAAATATTCCCTTATGAGAAAATCCGATGCCTCTTCATATTTACCTGTGCAGCAGAGAATATAAGATGCCAGTGCGATCAGAAACGAATATCTTTCTTCCGGAATATACTTTTTCAGAAATGTCTTTCCACCCATCATGATTTTCGACAGATATATTCCTTCATCCGGAAAATCTTTATAGATATCCTTTCCTCTTTTTAAAATTTTCTCTTTTGTACCGGTGATTTCCCGGATATATTCTTCCTTTGAGTAACCGTAATCATTCCAGCTCATACTCAGGTAACTGTTATGCGTCAGTTCCAGACTATAGAGATAATCGGAATACGTATTAAACAAAACACCATAAAGACGTATAAGCGCACTTTCCTGATCCCATGGGACATCAGAAAATACCTTTAAAACATATTTATTCAGAATATATCGGCAAATATCTTCCTTATTCGTTATTTCACAGATTGAGAACAAGTCCAGTAAAGCACCCGGGATCAATAAGTTGCTGTCAAATTCTGTCATGGCAGGCTGTACCATTTTTGAGATATGTGCTTTCCCGCCAAGCTTTTCGTTGGTCGCATCTATCCGCCTGTTATCATCTTCTAATTTTCTTTGAATCTTTTCATACACTCTGAATTTTCTGGCGATTGCTGCAGCTGCAAAATTATCGACATCCTTTTGTGTTATGTCGGATACATCAATATTGACACCGTATATTTTCTTCCCTAAAAATTCCGGCATGTATTCCGTCATCATTTTGGGCGAACTCATCAATTTTTCAATAATGTCCGTCTTGCTTAAATCATCATGATATAAATCAACATCAAATAATGCTCCGTCTTCATCAGAATCTTCCATTAATGAAATTTCTTTTCTGCGGATGTCCAGATAATATTCTGCGCAAAGATCCGAAAGCATTATGTTTTCATCGACTTTAATCTTACTCAGCACATTGAAAATCCTGCTGAGGTCATATCTGTCATAATGCATGAAAACAGCGTACATATATTTCAGTATGTACGAGTAACAGCCGATCTTACACAGATTTTTACAGGTTATTTCAAAGGCCCCCGCAAAGTAATGATCAATCTCATCCCTGTTTCCTGCGTAGTCCCTCAATAATGATTCGATATTTAAAGGATCTTCAGTCTTTATCAGCTCGTCATTTGCCACGGCAAAATCATGCATCAGAAAAGGATCACAAAAATTATTCAAATAACTCATTCCCGTTATCGCCCTCCGTTATATTCATCCGGTAATCTGTTATCCCGATATACAGTGCCTTTCTCCACAGCCTTTTCTGCTTTCTCATACAGGTTTTTCTGTTATTTCCGCAATTCACCTTATGATCATGTGATACAACATCTTTCAAAGAAGTCTTATCATGGTGACGCCTGCAGTCATAAGAAAAATACCGATAATTTTTTTAAATGTCACGGGCCGCTTCGGCGATCCGGCAAAACCGAATCTGTCGATCAGGATCCCACCTGCGGTGGAACCGAAAAGCGTCAGAATAACCGTAAATCCTGTCCCCATGATCCTGGTAAGATATGTTTTGGAAAGAATATATACACCTCCCAGTATACCACCGGTCCAAATCCACCAGGGTCCCCTTCCGGAACATTCTCCTTTTGTACCGCTGCATCGGTTTTTCAGCCCTGTTATCAGACAGATTATGATCAGAAATATTATCCCACCTGTAAAAGAAATTATTGCTCCTTTCAGCGGAGAGCCCATGATCTTTCCCACATATCCGTTTACCGCTGTCTGGGTGGCACTGATCATACCCGAAAAAATGCCGAATATTTTCCAAAGATATAAAGAAGATACTTCTGCAGAATTTTTATTCTCAATCCCGGTTTCTTTATCTATTGCAGCAAAACCAACACCGGATATCACAAGAACTGCTCCCAGAATACGGAATCCTGAAAGCGGGATTTTAGTCATATGGAAAAATCCGAAATGGTCAACAGCAAGCCCCATGATGACCTGCCCCATAACCGGAAGTATAACCGTTTCCACAGCGCCGAGTTTTCCAAAAAGCAGGATATTGCCCGTCAGAAATATTACACCGCAGATACCCCCTGTCCAAACCCACGCAGGTTCCCGCATCATATTTCCCCAAGGAATGAAATAATGCCTTTCCGTTATCATCAAAAGGAAAGTAAGAAATACGAATGCAACAAAAAAAGAGATCAGCGATGCCCGAAAAGGCGAACCGACTCTCTTTCTCAGTTTCGTATTTACGCTGGTCTGAAAAGGCAGTCCCATTCCTGAAAGAATTCCAATTATGATCGGCATATGGTCTTTCCTTTGGTACAGATAATTTTTATATCAGATAATCATTATATATCTGTTCATATTATGCCGCAGCAGCAAAATATACTCCTGCAAGGATCATGGCAATCCCGGCAGCAAGAGATACCGTAATGGATTCCTGATACAGTATAATTCCGAGCATTCCCGCAAAGGCCGGCTCCAGATAGGTAATGATGGCAGCTTTCCCTACATCTATGTAATTCAGTGCATTCGTATAAAGAAGAGAACCTCCCAGTGTAAAGACCACCAGTGTGAGGGCAGAAACTGCCACGGCTGGTTTAAACACGGAAACGGCGGGAATATAGGGATAGAAAACAATGACTGATACAATGGCTGCCGTAAGAAATGTATGGAACAGCGTTGTCAGAAGCCCGTATTTTTTTCTGTAAATTTCTTTGATGAGAATCCCGTAAACACCGTAGCAGAGCCCGGATCCCAGCCCTGTCAGAAAGCCGTATGCCGTTATCCTGCCGTGCTGGTCAAACAATCCGGAAATCAGGGTACAGCCGACCACGCAGCACAGAACGGCTGCCGTTTTTTTGCCGGTCATTTTTTCGTGAAAAATCAGAACCGAAAGGATTATGGTAAAAATCGGCGCCGTATTGCTAAGGATCTGTGTTACCGACAGCGGGTTAACCGCCAGAGACTCACAGTAAAAATAATTGTAAAGAACAACGCTCATTATCCCGGATGCCATAAAGAGAGGCAGATCTTTTATACGGATCCGGAACAGAGTCCTGTCCGTAAAAAGAATGATAAGCAAAAGAAGCAGGAATATGGCGCAGGATTTGATGATCACGACGGACCTTGCGGAAATTCCCGCCTGGTTTAACTGTCTTACAAAAACACCGCTGCTCCCCCACAGCAGTGAGGAAGCAGCGACCATCCAGGCTGACATTCGTTTTTTCATGTTTCCCTTAACGCATCACAGAAAGACGTGCACAGGCCGCATCCCGAGCATCTGTTTTCGTCCGGAACAGCTTCTCCGGATTCGGAAAAAGAGATAGCCTGATACGGACACAGCTCACTGCATCTTCCGCAATGACTGCATTTGCTTTTGTCAAACCGGAAACCGAATTTCCCCGACTGATCCTGACTTTCCAGATATTTTAAGGTACAGCCGCGGATACCTGCAAAAGCGGGATCGTCTTTTTCCGCAGCAAACTTTTCCATTCCATCCCTGATTTCCCCCAGAACAGGCATTCCCTGTGTTACGATCGCAGAGCACACGGCAACGATATCCGCCCCTGCCATCATCATTTCTATGCCGTCTTCCCAGTTCTCCACGCCGCCCATTCCTATAATCGGAAGGTCAAAGTTTTTCCGGAGTTCGGCAATGTTGTGGATGGCAAACGGTTTTAATGCCGCGCCGCTCATCCAGGAAAGTCCGTTGCTTCCTCCTGTCATAGGGCGTCCCGTCCGGATATCAATCCGCATGACCGGCCCTATGGAATCTCCCATCGTAAAGGCATCGGCTCCGGCATCTATGCACTGCCTTGCCACACCGATAAGATCCGTATAATTGGGCGAAAGCTTTGCTATCACAGGTATATGGACCTTTTTCTTTGTATCCTTCACCATCGGAATAAGCCAGTCTGCATTGTAGGAAACGCATTCGATCATGGAAACGCCTGCATCTTCAAGCCTTTCCACAACCTGCGCGGATTCTGCTTCTGTCATTCCGACATTGGCGATTACACAGACACCGGCTTTTACCGCTTCCGGTATCTCACGGTCAATCCATCTGTCGCACGGATAATCAATTGCCCGCTCGCAGTTGATCAGCGTATCCCGTCCGGTTTCCCGAAGATAAAGACGGGGATTCCTTTTTACGGGCAGACAGACATTCTTCGTTACCACAGCCCCGGCGCCCGCCTGATACAGACGGATCATGGTTGAAGCATCCTGACTCATCGGATTGGAACCGGCAATGACCGGGGATTTCAGATGACATCCTAAAAATAAATATTCCATTTGATTTGAGCCCTACCGTTCCTTTCAGTATATTTATACGGATGCTTTCTCCGCTATATCTGCTTTACCGGCCATGTAAAGACCGAGTTTTTCCGTATTCGCATTTTCCCGGTCCATTTCCCCGACAATCTTCCCGTTATAAATAACGCCTATCCTGTCACTGAGGCTCATAATTTCATCAAGTTCCGTCGAGATCAGCAATACGGCACATCCGTTGTCTCTCGCATTTTCAATCTGGCTGTGAATGAATTCAATGGCACCGACATCCACTCCTCTTGTCGGATTAACGGCAAGCAGCAGCCTGGGAGTCTTATCCAGTTCTCTTGCAACAACGACCTTCTGCTGGTTTCCGCCTGAAAGCGACGACATTCTGTTTTCGCTGTCAGGTGTCTTAATATCGTATTCCGTGATCAGATGATCCGCATGCTGTTTTGCCAGCTTCCAGTTCATCTTCCCGTTTTTTCCGAAATCTTCCATCCTGTAAGTATTTAAGACAAGGTTCTCCTTGATCGACATTGTCATAACAAGGCCCATTCCCTGTCTGTCGGCGGGAATATGCGAAACGCCGCAGTCAAGGACCTGCCGTGGAGTGTAATTCCTGCACTCTTTCCCCCCGATTATAACTTCCCCGCTCTTTTTGCATAACCCCGTGATACTGTATATCAGTTCCCTCTGGCCGTTTCCGTCAACACCGGCAATACCGTAGATTTCACCGGCATGCACGGTCAGGTCAATTCCTCTTACCGTTTCTATTCCGCGCCTGTCGTTTGCATGGAGATCTCTGACCTCCAGAACTTTTTCGCCCGGCGCCTGTTTCTTTTTATCTACCTGGAACAGGACATCTTTACCCACCATCATGCGGGCAAGTTGTCTTGCATCCGTATCTTCCTTTTTAACGACACCGATAACCTTGCCGGATCTTAAGACCGTTATCCGGTCGCTGATTTCCATTACTTCGTTCAATTTGTGGGAAATGAAAATCACCGATTTATCTTCCGATTTCAGTGTACTGATGATCTGGAACAGTTCACGGGTCTCCTGAGGAGTCAGGACTGCCGTCGGTTCATCCAGAATAAGCAGTTCGCAGTTCTTGTAGATTGCCTTCAGTATTTCCACTCTCTGCTGCTGCCCTACCGTCAGATCTTCCACCTTTGCTTTCGGATCTATATGAAGATCATATTTATCGGAAAGCTGCATGATTCTTTTCTCGGCAGTCACCTTATCCAGAAAAACGCCCCTGGCACTGCTTCCGAGACTTAAAATGACATTTTCAACGACAGATATCGCCGGCACCAGCATAAAATGCTGATGTACCATTCCGATACCGATTTTTATGGCATCTTCCGTTTTCCCGATGTTGACTTTGTGGCCTTGGAAAAAAATACTGCCGGAATCCTGACTGGTCATACCGTACAGTATTTTCATCAGCGTGCTTTTTCCGGCACCGTTTTCTCCGAGAAGAGTATGCACCTCTCCTTTTGCAACCGACAGATTGACCTTATCGCATGCCACGGTACCCGGATATGTCTTTGTGATATCCTGCATTTCCAATAGTTGTTCCATTGATTGTCCTCTGCAGTACAGCTGCTGCCGGAACACTTTCCGGCAGCAGACCATTCTGTCATTCCTGATTATTCCGTAACGTAATCCTGCGGATTAAGTTTTTTGCTTGTCAGATCATCGACCACTGCTTTGATTTTTGTCTTCTGGTCTTCGGTCATCGTTTCCGCAAATTTTCCGTAAAATCCGCTGAACTGAAGAGCGCCGTCCGCAAAGCCGAAATTCGTGGGCGTTCCGTTTAATTTTCCTTCAACACCTCTCTGGATCATCATGTAAATGCCAAGAGTGTTGTCTTCAATAACAGAACAGAGAACGGTATTGCCGTAATCCTTGGATTCCATAACGCCGGCAACATTGCAGATTCCCTTTTCCTGGCATGCTTCAATGGCACCTGTTCCTGCGAAGTCGTTTTCCTGGGTGATAACGTCACAGCCTTTTTCGATCAGTGCCATGGCTGCCTCTTTGCCTTTTACCGTATCTTCATAGGTATCCGTATAGACAGAATCCACTTCAATGGACTTATCCACATATGCGGCACCTGCCTTGTATCCCTTTAAGTCATCGTTCATGGATGTGGATTCCGGTCCTAAAACAACACCCAGCTTCTTTGACTTTGTCATATAAGCTGCGATTGCACCTTCCGCAAATCCGCCCTCAACACCGCCTACAAAGCATCCGTTTACGTTCGGTGCCTGGCTCTGCAGTGTCGATGTTACTATGAACTGGACATTCGGATAATCCTTTGCAACTGTGCATACCGCATCGTAGAACTGATCGCCGTGAGCAACAATAATGGTATATCCCTGCTGTGCATAGCCGCGGAAAAGCTGTTCATATTCGGAGGCTTCCGCTTTTTCCGAATAAGCAGTCTGTACGCCGAGTTCCTTCTGTGCCTTTACGATTGCTTCATAAGCGAGCTGATTCCATCCCTGGTCATTAATTGCTCCGGGGAATACTGCAGCAACTTTGACATCGCTTTTTGCCGCTGCAGCTGCCGCCGTAGTCGCTGCTGCCTTGGTTGCTGCTGCCGTTGTTGCTGCCGCTGCTGCCGTTGTCGCGGCTGCCGCTGCCTTGGTTGTTGCCGCTGCCGTAGTTACCGCTGCTGCCGCCGTGGTACCGTTTGATGCCGAACTGCCGCATCCCGAAACAGACATTGCTGCCATTGCAAAAGTACATACTAACGCCACAATCTTCTTTAACCTCATACTGATCTCCTCCTTAATTATTTTATCTCTCCGAATGAGCACATTCTCTCTTTCGGTTGAATCCATTTGAAATTTTCCTTATTCGGATTTAAACGGTTTCCCGAGAGCCGCCGGATCTTTCGACTTCCTGACAAAGACAGAAAGTGCCACAACCGTCAGGACATACGGGAGCATCAGGGCAAACTGGTGAGGAATGACATTGTCGCCGCCTGCCTGCAGACGATACTGAACGGCTTCCCCGAAGCCAAAGAGCAGGACTGCCAGAAATGTTCCGACCGGATTATATTTTCCGAATGCCACAGCCGCCAGGGCAATATATCCTCTCCCGCCTGTCATCCCTTCAATAAAAGCTCTTGAACGTCCGGTGGAAAAGAAAGCGCCGCCCATTCCTACAAATGCGCCGCTGATAAAGCAGGCGATATAGCTGATTTTTGCCACGCTCAGTCCGGATGTCTGAACAGCCAGCGGATTTTCGCCGACCGACCGTATTCTGAGCCCGAGCAGTGTTTTATACAGGAACACCCACATGACCGGAATGGAAACAAATCCGATGATATCCGGAGCCAGAAGTCCCAGTCCCACATCCGGAAAAGATACGGTAAGCATAGGTGCCGTGGAACCGAACAGGCCTCTGTTCAAGGTAGTTGTTACCCCGGCGCACAGAAGGTTAAGCGCCACACCCAGAACAACCTGATTTACGCGGTACTTTACGGAAAGAAATCCGAAGAAAATTCCGATCAGTCCCGTTACCAGAATGGCTGCCAGAAAACCGAGCCAGATATTGTTTGTACTCAGTGAAACGGCAACCGCCGTAAAAGCGCCTGTGATCATCATTCCTTCCGAACCCATGCAGACGATGCCGGCCAGCTGCATAACCAATGCGCCAAGCGCCACAAACAATATCGGCATGGAAAGTCTCAGCGTTGAACCGATCAGATTAAACACGCTCGACATAATGATGTTTTTTCCTCCTGTCCTCTTTCATCTTGCCCACGATATTCAGCAGAACAAAGAAAATGACTGATGCCTGGATGACATCGATAATGGCAGCAGGAACCGCAGTGAATAACTTGATGTTGTTTCCGCCGTTTTTCAAAGCCCCGAACAGGAATCCGGAAAACAGAATTCCGACCGGACTGTTATTGCCCAGAAGGGAAACGGCAATCCCGGTCATACCGTATCCGCTTGAAAAATTCTGAATAAGACGATGCTGGATACCCACTATTTCCATGCACCCGGCAAGTCCGCCGCAGGCACCGGAAATGAACATGGTCAGCAGGATATTCTTTTTGACATTGATCCCCGCATATTTCGCCGCATCCTGATTCTGTCCGACAACGCGTATCTCAAAGCCCGTTTTGGTTTTGTTCAGCAGATACCAGTACAGGAACAGGGCGATCAGAGCCAGGAATATGCCGATGTGAAGCCGCGTGGACTTTACGAAAACATACAGCCATTCACTCTGCGGTATCTGGGCAGACTGCGGTGAATTTGATCCGGCTTCCTTCATGGGCCCGGCAGCAAGGTAATTGGAAAACAGCATGGCAATATAGTTCAGCATGATCGTCGTGATAACTTCATTGGAATGAAACTGTACCTTCAGCCAGCCGACCAGAAGGCCCCAGAGACCTCCGCCCACAGCTCCAGCAATCAGGGCAAGGATGATGTTCAATACCGGAGGCAGATTCTGCAGATAAAGCCCGACAAAGATCGAGCAGCATCCGCCTATGTAAAGCTGTCCTTCCGCCCCGATGGTGCAGAGACCGCATTTATAAGCTATTCCGAAGCTGAGCCCCGTCAGGATCAGCGTCGTGGTCTTGATCAGAACCTCCCCGAAATTTGCCAGATTGCTGAAATCCCCGCTGATCATTACTCCATATACCTTAAGCGGATCCTGTTTGATGATCAGGATCAGGATACTGCTCGCCAGAAAAGCAAAGAGTATGGAAAGGAGCGGTTCTATGCCTTGTTTAAAAAAGTCCGTTATTTTCTTTTGCATACAGGGCACTTCCTCTTTTGAACAATTATGTTCTATTTTGAACAATTTTTTACATTATAACATAAAATATTAGCCATGCAAGATAGTGCCGTGCTAAAAAATAATCTGATAATATTAAATATATTTCTCATTTTTACTTCCTATTTGACATGTCTGTATCTGAGGTGCTATAAATAACTAAACGATTATGTGCAATTCTGTTTTATTTTAACCAAATCATGTTATTTTGATGTAACTTCAAGGAGGCCCTGCATTGATTCACGAAGAACGGCTCGAAAAGATCATAGAGTATCTGAAGGAAAATGAATTTGCTTCTTATACGGATCTTATGTCCTTTCTTGGCGCTTCCCGTACCACCATCAGAAGAGATCTTTTGCTGCTGGAAAAACGCGGAAAATTAAAAAGCCTTCGAGGCGGCGCCAGCGCCGTCCTGCCGAAAACTTCTTATGAGCCGCCTTTTAAAATCCGGAAAGACACCTTTAACGACGAAAAAACAAGAATAGCTATAGCAGCTGCCGAAATGATCCAGAACAACGACACCATTATCCTGGACAGCGGTACAACAGTATGCCAACTCGCCAAACAAATAAATCAGAAATTTTCAAAGCTGTATATTGCAACAAACGACCTGAATACAGCTATGATTCTTTCCGACAATCATGCAATTGATCTAATGGTCCTTGGCGGAAATCTCCGTCATGATTATTATTCCCTGAACGGACTCTTTACGGAAAATTCCCTCGCGGAAATCCATGCCGACAAAGTCTTCATGGGCGTAGATGCTGTTGACCTGAAAATCGGGCTGATGAATTTTTCCATGGAAGAGGTCAAGACAAAAAGGCTTATGATCAAAGCTTCCAATGAGGTCATTATTTTATGCGATCATTCAAAATTTGAGAACATTGCCTTTATGAATATCTGTTCTTTCAGGGAAATCAACATGATCATTACCGGCAGAGAAATCCGACCGGACATTCTGAAAAAGCTTCAGAACATGAACGTAAATGTAAAAACCGTCTGATCACGAAATCCCGGTCCTGCAGGGGATGCTACGGAATAAATTTCTTTCCTCTCCTGAAAATCCATTGACAGAACGGAACCCCATCCTCTATACTGATAAAGCTAATTCAGCGGCGAGAACTGCATCGAGTGATGCGGTTCTCTTTTTTTGCAACATGCATAAACGAAAGGATGTTTTATGAAGAAATTTGAAAAGAAAAGAACTTACGGAAAAACCTACGGGAAAACCTACGGAAAGAAACAGGTACACAGAAAATCATACGCTTCCGTTGAAGCGGATATAGCCGCGGAGACCGCAAGAGTAGAGGCGGAAGAAGCCGCCCAGGAAATAATATCCGAAGAAGAAGAACCGGCTCCCGGTTTTGACACGCTTGAAATTGATGAACGGATTTTAAAAGCCACGGAAGAAATGGGATTTGAACAGATGAGCCCCATACAGGCACAGGCCATCCCTGTACTGCTGAAAGGAAAAGACCTGATCGGACAGGCACAGACCGGGACGGGAAAAACAGCCGCTTTCGGCATCCCGCTTCTGCAGAAAACGGACAGCCGGGACAAAAGCCTTCAGGCTCTCATTCTCTGCCCTACCAGAGAACTGGCCATTCAGGTGGCAAACGAAATCCGGAGTCTTGCGAAATTCATTCACGGCATTAAGGTACTGCCGGTTTACGGCGGTCAGGAAATCCGCACGCAGATCCGCTCTCTGAAGAACGGCGTCCAGGTTGTGGTCGGAACCCCCGGCCGGATTATGGACCATATGCGGAGAGGCACTTTAATACTGGATACCCTGCACACGGTCGTTCTGGATGAAGCGGACGAAATGCTGGACATGGGGTTTGTGGATGACATCCGGACAATCCTTGCCGAGGTGCCGGATGAACGCCAGACAGTCCTCTTTTCCGCAACCATGGATAAGCCGATCATGGACATTGCGCGGAAATTTCAGAAAAATGCGGAGCTGGTCCGCGTTGTCAAGAAGGAACTGACCGTTCCTAAAATAGAACAGTATTACTACGAAGTCGGCGCCAATCAGAAAACGGAGGCTCTCTCCCGTCTGCTGGATATGTACAGTCCAAAACTGTCCCTGGTCTTCTGCAACACCAAAAGCAAGGTCGATACCCTCTGCGATGAGTTGAAGGGCCGCGGCTATTTTGCGGAAGGTCTTCACGGAGACCTGAATCAGATGCAGCGGGACCGTGTCATGAAAAATTTCCGCAACGGACGCACCAATATCCTGGTCGCGACCGATGTTGCCGCCCGCGGAATAGACGTGGAAAACATAGAAGCGGTTTTCAATTATGACCTTCCGCAGGATGATGAATACTACGTCCACCGGATCGGCAGAACCGGAAGAGCCGGAAAAAAGGGAATTGCCTTCACCTTTATTGTCGGAAAAGAAGTATATAAACTGCGCGATATCCAGCGTTACTGCAAAACAAAAATCAAGGCACACAAGGTGCCTTCGGAAAACGAGATCGCAGCCATAAAGGCGGATCAGATCCTGGATGAAGCGGAAGAGATCATAAACAAAGCCGACCTGAAGGATATGATCGACATCATCGAAAACAGGATCAACGAAAAAGATTACACTGCTCTTGACGTAGCTGCCGCATTTCTGAAAATATCCATGGGAGAAAAAGAGCAGGAAGAAGCCGAAGCCGCTTCCGATTACGGAGACACCGGCGCCGTGGATGAAGGCATGGTCCGCCTCTTTATCAACATCGGAAAAGAATCCGGCGTACGTCCGGGAGACTTTGTCGGTGCCATTGCCGGGGAAACCGGAATGGACGGCCAGCTGATCGGCCGCATAGACATGTTTGACCGGTATACCTTTGTCGAAATCCCGAAGGAATGCGCCCGGGATGTCATAGAAAAAATGAAGAGCGTAAAACTCCGCGGCAAGAGAATTGCCATTGAGCCGGCTTCCGCAAAAGGATAACCGGCTTTACGTTCAGTTCCTGCTTACCGTTTTCTGTCTACTGATTCCTGAAACTTTCCACTTCACGCATGGTCGGAACAGAGGGTGCCGCGCCCGGCCTTGAGACCGCAATGGCCGAAGCCTTTGCCGCAAGGTCCATGGATTCTTCCACGGATTTTCCGCCGGTTATGCCGGCAATGAAGTATCCGCTGAAGGTATCGCCGGCTGCCGTTGTATCCACGGTTTTTACCTTGTAAATCCCCTGTCTGACCTTGCGGGTCTTATCCGCATAACACGAGCCTTCGCTTCCGAGTGTCAGCACAATTCTGGAATCCGGGAATTTTTTCAACATGGCATCCGTCAGGATATCGGCATCTTCGGTTTCCATCCCGGTGATCTGTCCACATTCTATTTCATTCAGAATGAACCAGCTGATTTTCTTCAGATCCAGTGCCGTAATTTTTTCGTTCATGGGAGACGGGTTTAAAACAATCTCCATGCCACGTTCATATGCTTTTTTAATGATCTGATCCATGCAGTTGATCTCATTCTGCAGGATCAGATAATCCCCGGAGCTGAAATTTCCGAGTACTTCGTCCACCTGTTTCTCGGTAATGGACTGATTGGCGCCGCCGTACAGGATAATACAGTTATCCCCTTCCTTGTCATTCTGGATAATGGCATGTCCCGTACTCTCGTTTTCCAGTATGCTGACCAGCGACACATCCACGCCGGATGATTTCAGCACATCCAGAAGAAAGGTGCCGTCTTTTCCTATACTTCCCGCATGATAGATCTCCAGTCCGGCTTTCCCCAGCGCTACGGACTGATTCAGCCCCTTTCCGCCGCTGTAGCGATTCAGGGAATAAGAAGCAATGGTCTCACCTTTTTTCACAAAATGGTCCAGCTTATAAACATAATCGATATTCAGCGATCCGAAATTCAGAATTTTCATTTTGGCTCCTGTCATGTTAACGTTGTTAATTTATTTTACCATTGTTTTCCTTTAAAGCACAGTATCCTCCCGTTTGACTTCCAGGCTTATATAGTATATTTTATAACAAATAGCTTTGATGAAAAGAGGTATATGAAATGAAACAGAATAATCGTACAGTCTTATGGATAACAAGAACGGCCGTCTTTATCGCCCTTCTGATTGTTGCCCAGCTTGCAACAGCTTCTCTCGGCAATACGCTCATCACCGGCTCCCTGGTCAATCTTATTCTGATTGTTGCCGTTATGACATCGGGTCTGGCCTGCGGTTCAACGGCTGCCGTAATCTCACCCGTTCTCGCAAGACTGATCGGAATAGGACCCTCCTGGATCCTGATCCCGTTTATCATGGTCGGAAATTTTATTCTTGTCCTGATCTGGCACCTTATCGGAAACAGAAAAACAGCGCCGCGGATTGTTTCTTATATTATTGCTCTGATAATCGGTGCCGTGGCAAAATTCCTCTTCCTTTATATAGGCATTGTCAAAATAGCAGTTCCGTTCATTCTTAAGCTGCCGGCCAAAAAAGCAGCCGTTATCTCAGCCAGTTTTTCATTCCCTCAGCTGATCACGGCTTCCATAGGCGGTGTCCTTGCCATCATCATTCTTCCGGTTCTGAAAAAGGCATTTTCTGAACATAATTAAATATTTTGTATATTAATCAATTGTTTTTCTGATTATCTATTCCGTTCTTGTGTTGTATAGTATAGATTACTATTGACATTATTTTGATTATATCGTAGAATTTCTGTAATGTGTAATTAACAACTTCAGTTTACTTTAGCTGCTTGTCATTTTACAGGTCACGAATTCTGCGATTGTCACAGAGAAAGGAATACATGATCAGATTTAAAAAAATATTATCCATCATTCTTGCTGTTACCACGATAACGGCATTCTCCGGTTTCTCTCCGTCTGCGGTATGGGCTGACGAAGAAGATGAGTCAGATGTTCTGCCTGACGGCGATGTGACCGGGGGTACGTCATCCGATGCCCTTCCGGACGGCGACGTGGAGGACGGCGGTACATTGTCCGACGCCCTTCCGGACGGCATTCTCATGTATCTGGGTTCCGCTTACGGAAGCGCCACCATGTCCGATGCGGAAATTCAGGATCTCCTGAACGGAAATGATAATGAAATAGTTCTTGACGGCGTTACCGTAGGCACTTCTCTTACGGTTTCTTCCGATAAGACAATCCGTCTGTATGGAAAGAATACATTCAACGGAAAAGACGGTGCTGCCCTGACTGTCAAAGCCGGGGCTTCCGTTACCGTTATTGCGGGAGAGGATTCCGATTCGACTTTTAACGGTGACTCCGAATATGCCGGTATTGAAGTGGCATTCACGGATTCCAATTCCATGGGTTCTCTTACCATTGACGGGAGCGGAACCGTAAAGGCTAACGGCGGAGACAAATCTGCCGGAATAGGCGGAAGCTATAAAGGCGATGACGTATACGGAAACATTACGATCGGCGGCGGAGAAGTCATTGCCGTTGCCGGTTCAAACGGAGCTGGGATCGGTTCCGCATACAGCATCGGATCCAGCGGCCCCAGCCGTTCCTATAAACCGGATGCGGAAAACTGGGGTAAGATCACCATCAACGGAGGAAATATCACGGCAACCGGATCAGCCGGATGCGGCGCGGGAATAGGCGGCGGATCCCATGTTGACGGAGGCGATATCGAGATAAACGGCGGAAGCATTACAGCTAAAGGGGCTTCCGGCATAGGGTCCGGACTCGGAAGTTCAAAGAATGAAAACGGAGCAAAGGGCCCCGGATACGTAAACGGCGGACATATTGTCATAAACGGCGGAACCATTGACGCAGAAAGCAACGGAAACGGTGCCGGCATTGGCGGCGGCGAATATTCCGACAGCGGAATTATTGAAATAAGCGGCGGAGATATTACAGCCAGAGGCCACCAGGGAAGCGACAATAACCATCACGGCGGCGCAGGAATAGGCGGCGGATATGAAGGAGAAGCCAATATTACCATCACCGGCGGAACCATTGCGGCTTACGGTGCCGCGGCTGCTGCGGGGATAGGTTCCGGCGGAACACCGAACTTTAAATCTGATAGGAAAAAGAACGGAAAATCGGAAACACAGTATGCAAGAGGAACGGGTACCGCAACAGAAACCCTGATCAGCATTTCCGGTGGAGACATTACTTCCACCGGCGGGTCCAAAGGTGGTGCGGGAATAGGAGAAGGAGCAGGCGGTGAAGAAGCCGAAATTTCCATTTCCGGCGGAACCATAAAAGCTTACGGTGCTTCTTCCGACAGAAATGCCAAACAGGGCGGCGCTGGAATAGGATCCGGATATTACAGTTCCGGTGATTCCTACCACACGACCACAGTGGTTTCCATTGCTATTTCGCAGTGTACCGATCTCCTTGCCATAGGCGGCTGGGGAGCATGCGGCATCGGTTCCGGCGCAGGAAACGTAAATTCGGAAGACATCAGCATCGGACAGAATACAAAGATTCTTGCCGAAGCGGACGGAACAAAGTTTGCAATCGACACAAAGCCTGTATCCGAAAATGACCGGACACCCGCATGCGCAATTTCCGATTCCGAAAATCTTCTGCAGGGCACTTTCGTGGATCTTGAAGACACAGGCATTACCTCACGGAGATATGAATCCCTTTCCGTGCAGCTTAAGAAACCCGCGCAGGGAACGCCGACCGTAAAAACATTTTCGTTAAAGGAAGGGTACAGATCTTTTTCCGTGAACGTGGCGAACCCCGGAGACTATCTCATCTATTCGGACACAGCCAAAGCAAAAGGATATTTCGTTTTCAATACCGAAGCACCGCACGAGTTTAAGGAAAACGACGGAGCCGATGCCAATACCTTCCGCAATATCGTGAAACAGGCTGCTTTCACGGACAGCTACTGGCTCTATCTCGGAGACGGCGAACCGGAAATTGATCCGGCAGCAACATACAGCCTGACCGTAAAATATATCGATGCGGATACGAAAGAACCCATTGCGAGTGACTACGTAAGTTCGGATAACGCTGAAGGAACCTCCTATGATGCAGCCGGCATTGCCGGTAAGACAATCAGCGGATATACCTTCGTAGAAAATGACATTGCCCTGAACGGTACCTTTTCCGCCGATGTGGTGATCACGTCCTCTTACAGGAAAACCAAAACCATTCCCGAAAATCCCGAGACGCCTACCGAACCGGTTCCGTCGAATCCGACACCTTTGAATCCGACGCCGGCAGCTCCGTCAAACAACAGCGGAAGCTCCAGCAGTTCAACGTCCGCATCGACATCAACTGTCAGCATAACACCGGAAAGCACACCTCTGGTAAAGAACGCTGAAAGCAGCACCGAACCCGCAACAGAAGAAATCACGGATAATCAGATGCCGCTTTCAAAATCCGCAGGTCTTCCGAAAACGGGAGAACCCGCGGCGGATATACTGTCACGTGCAGGAATGGCTCTGCTGGCATTGTTTGCCGTCCTGCTTACGAAAAAGATTTATGCACTGGCCGGCAGAAAATCTCTCCGCTGAATTATTTTGACTGGGCAAAGAGCCAGTCTCTTACGCCCTCGGTCGTATAGGCATGATCGAACGAATACATGTGTTCGCTTGTCCCGACCGAAATGCCTTCCGGAAGAACAGTGCCAAGCTTCCACTGTACACAGTTGATCGCATTGCCTTCCGAGAGCATGGTCGAAACCGCAGTCTTGAATTCATCCGTTGACCATGTTGCATCCCATTCTGCAGTACTGTATTTGCTTCCGTCGGCCGTAAGCATGTCCGTCACTTCCTTCTGGCCGGCGGAAGCTTTTTCGTCTCCTTCTGCCGCAAAGTAGAAGAATTTCTGGCTTTCAAGGCCTTTGAGTTTCGTAATATCCCACTGTCCGTCCACAAACATTTCCGCTGCAAAAAGATCCGGATGTTCTGCCGCAAGGTACATGAAGATCATGCAGCCCATGGACTGTCCCGTTGCGTAAATCTTTTTCTGATCCACGCTGTATTTGCTTTCCACAGACTGAAGAAGGCGTACTGTCATTTCCAGATAATCGCTTGTCGTATATCCGCTGTGATCATCCAGAACCACATCCGAATATTCCGGTACCAGGACAAAACTTTCATGCTTGGCCTGTTCCGCATCGGTTGCCCAGATAATTCCGCCGTAGCCCTGTGTAAGCGGCGCCGTTGTATCCTGACCTACTACGCTGGAATCCGCTATGTAATATACCAGCGGATAGGACTTGGAGGAATCATAGTCTGCCGGCACGTACAGATTGTATGCGATCGTTTTTCCCGTTTCGGAATCCGTATAGGTGAACTGCCGGAATTTCGGGACCACTGTCGCGATCATATCCTGAAGGACTGTATCGTCCTTTTTGTAATCCGTCATGCCGTTCATGCCGCCGGGCTGTCCGCCCTGCATGTTTCCGCCCGTCGTTTCTGCGGATGCCGCTGTTGTTGCGGAATTTCCTGTCGTACTCTGCGTTCCCGTACCGCCGCAGGCAGAAAGCGATGCTGTGAGTGCAGCAGCCACAATGACCGATACCATTTTCTTAAACATGTTCTTCCTCTCCCTTTATCATAACTCCGTATGAAATCATTCAGTGTCTTCTATTCCGTTATCCTGCGGCTGTCATACATCAGCGTGCAGTTTGAATAAGTTGTTTTTACCTGACAGGTATTATCCGATGCCGGTCCTTTGTCCGGTGTCCGGACACTGCCGCGGCTGTATACTGTCTGCCCGGAATCCGTTGTCGCATTCTGGTTGTTGTTCCACTGTCCAAAGCCGCCCTGTCCGTTCCCGGAAGATGCCGTATCCGGTTCTCCACCCGCAAGGATATACTGCGAGCAGGCAAGAAAATTATCGATTGCGGATGCATCCACAATCCCCGGACCTCCGAAGCACTGATCAAAATCACCGCGAACCGCTTCCAGTTTTTCCATGTTCTGCTCAAACTGCTGCACGCTGCAGTTTAAGGAAATGCTGTCCGCTCTCATGATCTCATCGCCGGAAAAGAGGATCCTGTTTGTGCGGTCAAGAAGCGCTGTTCCTCCTGCCGTATGATTCGGTATTTCAAAAACTTCAAGCGTTCTGTTCCCGAGGTCAAAGGTATATCCGTCTCCTATGATTACAACCGGATAATCCCTGGGAAAATTGATCCCCGCAAAACTGGGATAAGGGATTGTTGCCAGTGCAGCCGTATCCGCGGACATATAGGCGCAGTCGAAATAGGCATCGTTGGCCGTATGGTCGAAATGATAATGCGTGTTGATGACGTACTTCAGCGGTTTCGACGTAAGCGTTTCGCAGTAAGCCCTGATATTCCCGGCACCGTAGCCGGAATCGATCAGAACGGCTTCATCGTCCCCTTCCACCAGATACATGTAGTCCCCGTCGCTTTTGATCTGCCAGGTACCGGGCGCCACCAGCGTGGAAGTAAAGTAAGGAGTCGCCATGGAAACAAGCGTTCCGTCACTGTTCTTTATCATGACATCCTTCTGTGCCGAAAAATCGATCGATGTCACCGGCGTCCACGGTATCCCGGTGGAAACGCTTTCCTGCCCCGTTGTCTCATCCGTGCCGATCGTAAAGTTCATCATGGTCTCCAGATCATTCAGGGTAAAATAGATTTCGCCGTTGATATCGTACCCGGAAATGCGGACGGAAGATCCGTTATAGACAATATCCCTGCTGTCTTTGGATGCCTGTGCATTTTCCGTATCCGGTTCCGTTCCCAGTTCATTTCCGGTTGCCGTATAATACTCATTGGATTTCATGACAACAGAGTTGCTGCTTTCGGCAATCGATATACTCTTTGATGTCCCCATAAAGGATTTGGCAATATCGCGCAGCCTGAAATAAACATTCCCGTTCAAAGTATAGGTATTAAAGGAAACCTCTGTGTTGTTGATCACGACCTGCGTAACCGCAGGAACAGCCTCCGCTGTGCTTTCACTTTCAGCCGCGTAGCTTGTCATGTTCTGACAAACAGACAAGGCTCCTGTCATCACAAGTGCTGCAGCCGCAATTATTCCCAGTATGTTTTTCCCTTTCATCTTCTTCCTCCTGACAGTGGTCAGATTATAAATTCTGCAATGCCGTCTGCGCTTCCGCATATCCTGTAGCGGCAGCTTTTTCATACCATTCTTTTGCCGTTGCCGTGTCTGCATCGACACCGAGTCCTTCTTCATACAGGTGACCGATTGCCGTTATGGCAGGCGCCGCGATCACGTCTCCTCTTTCCGCCGATTTCTGATACAGTTCCATTGCCTTCGCATAGTCCTGCATAACGCCGAGTCCCTTCTCGTACATCTGTCCGAGATAATACGTCCCCGTGATGTCGCCTCTGTCCGCTGCCAGCTGATAATACTCCACGGCTTTTTCATAATCGGCATCCGTTCCGTATCCGTTTTCATAGATCATCCCCACATACCGGGGCGCTTTCATGCTATTCATGTCCGTGGCGGCTGTCAGAAGTTCCAGCGCCTTTGCATAATCTGTTTCCGTTCCCCATCCGTTCAGATAAAGAATTCCGAGATCCGTATACTCCTTTTCCGTGGCCTCTGAAGAAGCTTTGGAAAGCCATTCAAAAGCCTTCGCATAATCGATATCGGTTCCATGGCCGCGCATATAGGAATCCCCGACTTCCGTTTCCGCTTCCGCATAACCTGCTTCCGCAGACTGCAGATAATACTGGAAAACCGTTGCTTCATCACCGCCGGACTTCCTCAGTTCTTCCGCCTTCTGAAAAAGCGCCGCCCCGTCCGTGCTGTCTGACGTACTGTCTGCCGTGCTGTCTGTCGTACTGCCCGAAGCTGTGGTCCTGCTCTGTGCGAACAGCCAGTCCCTGACGGCGGAAATCTTATATCCGTAAACAAAGGAAGCATTGTGTTCCATCCCGGTGCCGCCTTTTAAAACGGTCCCCGTTTCAAAGCGGATAAAGTTTGCGTTATTGCCCTGCGAGATCAATGACTCCGCCGCGCTGCTTTGTACGGCATCGGTGTCCTGTGCGCTCCATGTTCCGTAGCTGTAGCTTACACCGTTCTGTGTCAGCATGTTCATGACTTCGGTCTGTCCGCCGGAAGCCTTGGTGTCGCCGCCTGCCGTGATGTAGAAGAACTTTTCATTTGTAAGTGAGGAAAGCTGCGAAATGTCCCACTGACCGGAAACAAGCAGGGATGCCGCGAAGAGATCCGGATATTTTCCGTTCAGGTAAAGGGAAGTCATGCATCCCATGGACTGACCGGTCGTGTAAAGCCGGTTGGTATCTATGCTGTACTGACCCGTCAGGGAATGAAGAAGATCCACGGCGGCATCGATCTCGTTTGAAGTATTGTGATCGTCATCCACGACGATCACCGAGAATGCCGGAACCAGCACGAAGCATTCATGCTTCGCCTGCTCGGATGCCGTTACCCAGACATCGGCACCGAAATACTGCTGCACCAGTTCCTCTGCCGTCTTGCTGGCGCCGGAGGCATCCGGAATATACATAAGAAGCGGATAAGACTTGCTCGGGTCGTAATCTTCCGGAACGTACAGGCTGTATCCCAGCGAAATGCCATTGGTGCTGTCTTCATAAGTTGCCTGCGTGAATTTGTCCGCGTCCGAACTGATGATGTTTGCAATGGCCGGGTCCGTTTCCGTAACGGCTTTCCCGTCGCCCCTGGAACCTGCTCCGAAGGCAACGCCGCCGCCCATGCCGCCGGCATTTCCTGCGTTTTGATGGTCATCCGGCTGCCCGGATGAAGAAGTGTTTTCCGTTGTCTCCTGTGTCTCCGCAAAAGATGAAAGAGACACGGATGATGCAGACATAACCAGGCTTAAAACGACTGCAGCGATAGCCAGAAATCTTTTTTTCATTGTTTTTCCCTCCCCATTTTCAATGGTCTGATGGTCAGTTGGCCGGTTGGTTATCCGATTCATTTACACATAAAAAAGTACAGTGATTATCGCACAACCGGACTTACGCGATAATCACTGCACGTTGTATGATGGCATATTACTGCAGTATGCTGAAATTGTACTTAAATCTCTGAAAACTTTAAAAAATTATCTGCCGGGCATTGCGGTCACGCTGCCGCCTTGTCCTTTCCACGGAAAATCAGGGAAGACAGCAGCACCGTAAGGGGAACGCAGAGAACAATCCCGAAGCTTCCCGACAGCCCCTGCATGACGGCAATCCCGATATTGTTGGAATTGATGACCTGCAGAAACGGCAGATCATACGCATAGTCCAGGACCAGCACGGAAATCTCGCTGCCCGCGAAAGCAAGAATGAGCGTATTGCTGTCCGTCCCCATCATGTCGCTTCCTATCCGCATGCCGGCGGCAAAAAGTTCCTTTCTCGTGATGGACGGATTCTGCCTGCAGATTTCCTCCATGGCGCTGCTGACCGACATGGCTACGTCCATCACGGCTCCCAGGGAAGAGATCAGAATGCCGCCGAACAGAAGCCCGCCTATGCGGATATTATTCGTTTCCCAGAGTGTCTGCAGGCTTTCGATATCGGAAACATTCCATCCGCTTATCCCGGCAGCCGCGGAAAACGCCGTTGCCGCAATTCCCGCCGCCACAACTCCCGCAACCGTTCCTGCCGTTGCCGCAGCCGTTTTCCGGCAGATCCCGCCGAGAAAATAAAACGTGACTGCCGTGGTGACCGCGCAGATCAGCACGGCGGAAAAGACCGGAGAGAGCCCCAGGTATATCATGGGAATCAGAATATAGATGACGCCGCCGAATGTAAACAGAAGTCCCGCGGCGGCCCGTACCCCTTTCCGCCGTCCGACCAGACAGAGAAGCAGAATATAAAGAGCGCCGAAGATCAGCAGGACATTTCCGCGGTCTCTCGAGTAAACGGCCGAAACCGTACTTTTTCCGGCAACGCTCTGCATGACAATGACATGCATGCCCGGTTTGCACACGGCTCCGAAAAGATACCCTGCGGAACTTTTCATGACAATTTCCGTTCCCTTACGGATGCCGGTTGTCATGAGCACATCCACCGTCTGCTCCCCGACTCTGGTTCCGTCTTCCTGTATGTTATCCTGCAGCACGGAAACAACGGTGCCTTTTTCAAAAGTCTGTCCGGTCCTGTTTATCAGTTCCGTTTTTTTAACATGATTCAGGCTGATCGCGGCAATCAGAAAAACTGCCGTAATCAACAGTACTGCCGGCCTGTTTTTCACAAGCCGGCAAATCTCTGCAACTGCTTTCATTCGGTTCCTTCCTTATTTTCTGATCGTAAACGGCTGATCGATACGTTCGATATTTCCGTCGTCCCTGATCTGCCAGGTGGTGATCGTAAAAGAGGAAGATGTCATGTTGATGACGGAATAGCTGGGAAGCCAGTTCTGACTCCGGTTCGCTATATAGTCCTGCTGTGTCGGAACCAGTTCGTAGTACTTTGATCCCGATGCGGAGTTGGCCGTCATGTAAAGTATTCCGTTCGGATTTGTCACCGTGCTTCCGCTGTCTGTCGTTGTATAGCACTTGTTGTCGTTTGCAAATCCCTGTTCCGCTGCCGTTCCGGCTGCATCGTCCGCTGCGGGAACAAGCGGGATTTTTTCACCGGTATCCTTGTTGTAGGCATGATCCCAGTCGTAATCGCTTCCTTCGTCATTCAGACGGAATTCATAATTCTGATGGTTCTGTCCGTCTCCGCGCAGAATTTTGCTGCGGCTGTAGGTATGGTCATGTCCCTGCAGGACCACATCAATTTTATACTGATCAAATACCGGCGTAAGCTGCGTTCTTAAAATCATGCCGTCCGTGTCCGAATGGTCAAGTCCGGATCCGTAAATATCCTGATGAATGGTCACGACCCTCCATTTTGCATCCGGATTGGCATCCGTTGCTTCCTTTATGGTCGCTTCGTGTTCCGCCGCGTTGTAGTTGTTGGTATTGAGCACAATGAAAAGTCCCACGCCGTAACGGTAATAATAGTCGCCGCCCGCCTGCGTTTTTCCGTTCCCGGTCGGATTCGGATTGTTGAAATGGAAAGCGTAGTCCGGATTCAGGGAATCGTGATTGCCGATCGTCGTGGCAACCGGAATGGACGAAAGAATGTCCGGTGAAAGATATCCGGCATATTCCTCTTCCTTTGCCTTCCCGGTCTTGTTGACCTGGTCTCCGGCGGAAATGATGAAGTTCAGGCCGGAATTGTTCTTTACCGCGGTTTCAAGTGTTCTGTTCCATCCGTAGCTGTCGTTTCTTGCCGCGGTATTCGCCGCTCCGTCCGTATTGGCAAGTGTCTCGCCGTTCTGGCTCTGTCCCTTGGAGGCTCCGATCTGCGGATCGCCTACATACAGGATGCTGACATTCTCAAAGCTTCCGGTTTTGAAAGTCTTAACCGCACTCTGCGTGCCGTTCTTTTCAACCGTGTAATAATAAGTTCTGTTTTCCTTTAATCCCGTTACGGTGACATAGTTGTAATCATACTGCACGCCGCCTGTAAGAGTACTGTCCACGGATGCCGTTGTGCCGGAGAATGCCTTCAGCGCATTCTTGCTCTCCCCGAAATGAACAACCGGCGTGGCACCGCCGTCTGTCCTGCTGTACCATGCAAAATTGATTTCCGTCTGCGCGCATCCGGGCGTTATGGAGACATTCGTGCAGTCCTGAGCGGTGCTGTCCCATTTCTGTACAAATGCGTTCCAGTCGCCGGAACCCTTTACCTTGCTGGCATCATTAAAATGCGCCGTTGATCCCCATGCCGTCACGCTGCCCAGGACAACCGCCATTCCCATTACAAAAAACGATCTGATTTTCCTTCCCGATCTCAACATATTCCATCCCCCTTTTTTCGAATTTAGGAATATGCTAGATCACGAATGAAAAATCAGATAGCAGTGTCAGTTTAAATTCATGTAAAATGCAGGAATTTTCAGGTTCTTCTCTCCTGTATTTTCTTTTTCAATGCCTCCAGGCCGACAAGAACAAGTATTCCGGATATAAATCCGGTCAGCTCGAATGTATGCAGAGTCATGGCCGCCTGTGCATTTTTAAGCGTTGTGGGGCCCATGATGATCGCATATACCGACCCGATCATAAGACCGATGATAAAGTACAGCATCTGCGGCCTGAAGTTTTTAAGACCCATTCTGATAAACCGGATGAAGACGGCAATTCCGAACAGAATTCCCAAAGTCAGCGCAGCAAGTCCGGGAAGGACGGAAAGACGCAGCCCCATGATCTGCCGCAACGCACTGATCGTCGGAAGATAAACACCGGAAATCAGAAGCATCGTGGATCCCGATATCCCCGGAAGAACCATGGCCGTGATGGCCACTGCCCCGGAAATAAATATATAAAGCATCTGCATCAGGTTCGCATCCGAAAAATCAACGGCTATCCCTGTCCCGGCCCCGTGGAATGCGGAAGCTGCCCAGACAAGCACCGCTCCCGCGGCCAGATAGAGAATGCCGTCCGGTCTGCCCTTCATGGTTTCTTTTTCCTGGATGACAATAAAAGGGACAGAGGCCAGCGTCAGCCCTATAAACAGAGAACTGAGAAAATATATGTTCCTTTCGAACATGCCCGAAAGGATGAGCACCGAAAGGCACATCCCGATGCACCATCCGAGGCCCAGTTTAAGCAGGTAACGGATTCCCGATTTTCTGGAAGAAGTGCTCCTGCCGAAAAGTCCGTTCAAAGAATCCAGAAATTTTTCATAGAAACCCATGATAAAGGCAATGGTTCCGCCGGATACTCCGGGTACGCTGTCTGCCAGCGCCATGCAGAATCCGTTGAATGTACTGATCAGTATATTTTCATTGTTCATATTGTATTTCCTCTTTCCGGATTCTTTTCCGTCGTCATTCTGATCACTTTTTCCATCATGGCACAGCTGAATTTCCCGATTGCAAAACCGAGGATTGCTCCGGCTATTACATCGGTCGCAAAATGCACATACAGATAAATTCTGGAAAAAGAGATCAGAATTGCCAGAACAAGAAAGCATCTGCGCCACCTGAACCGGTCGGAATACAGGACGGATACCGCCGTAAAGGACGATGCCGCATGTCCCGACGGAAAGGAATATCCGCCGGGATTTCCGATCAGCAGCTGAATTCCGGTATTGATGTCGCACGGCCGTACTCTCCCGATCAGCGGTTTCAGAATTTTGCCGCACAGGAGAATTTCTATTCCGAGCGCAAGAATGACGGTAAGGCCCGTCTTCCTGTATCTGGCACTGATGATCAGCAGGACCGCCAGCACCAGCCATATGCCCCCGGAATCATCCGTTTTTGTAATGGTTTTCATGAATACGTCCATAAAGCCGCTTCGCATATGGTTCTGGATAAAATCAAGAATCGTAAATTCAAAATTCATATTTTTCTCCGATGTTATGCCGATTTATACTGCGGCTTTAACCTTACAGAACATTTCTTAAAAAAAAATAACACCGGCATAAACAATCTGAAAACCTTACGGAAAAACAGTCCTGTTCTGCAGCACAAAAAAAGACCCGGTATTCCATGAATACCAGGTCATATGACTTTCAGGAAATTACAGAACGGCGAATCTGTATCCGGCTCCCCAGACTGTTTCAATATATTCCGGGTTATTCGTATCCTTTTCGATTTTTTCCCTGATGCGGTTTATATGCACCGTTACCGTAGATGTGTCTCCGGCGGCGTCCATTCCCCAGACGCGGTCAAACAGCGTTTCCTTTGAAAAGACAATATTCGGATTGCAGGCAAGGAAATAGAGCAGTTCATATTCCTTGTTCGTCATGAAGATTTCCCTGTCATGAAGATAGACTCTCCTGGACAGTGCATAGATTTTAAGATCATGAATTTCCATGCATTCGTCTTTTGCGGCCCCGGCTTCTCCCGTGCTGAGAAGCATTTCATGAATCTGGATATGCGCCTTGACGCGCGCCACCAGTTCCGACGGGCTGAACGGCTTGACAATATAATCATCCGCTCCGAGTCCGAGGCCGCGTATTTTATCCAGATCTTCCTTCCTGGCCGTCACCATGATGATCGGCGTATTCTTTGTTTTTCTGATCTCGCGGCATATCTCAAAACCGCTTATCCCGGGAAGCATGATGTCAAGGAGGATCAGATCATACCCGTTGTTCTGTGACTCCGAAAGGCCTTTTGTCCCGTCCGAAGCAATCTTCACTTCGTAATCGCTGGCTTCCAGATAATCCCGTTCCAGCTCCGCGATCAGATTGTCATCTTCAATGATCAGTATCTTTTTCATGTGCCTGCCCCGCTTCGTGCGTGTATAACGGTAATGAGATCTGTATTGTCAGCCCCTGATTATTATAAGCCTTAATCGTACCCATATGTCCCTCAATAATCTGTTTTACGATTGCAAGCCCCAGGCCGCTGCCGTTTTCCGGATTTGTCCTTGCCTGATCCCCGCGGTAAAAGCTGTTGAATATTTTCTCAAGTTCCCCGTCGGAAACCCCCGGCCCGTTATCCGCCACCTTGATTTCCAGATTGTTTTCAACATTGCGCAATGTTATCCTGATGACGGATTCACTGCTCTTTCTGTATTTTATGCTGTTTTCAAACAGATTGACGAAAACCCGCTGCATTTCCTGGAGATCCAGCAGGACCTTCGTGTTTTCGGCGTTATTGTCATACAGTATCACCGCATTTTTCTTTGCCGCGTCCTCACGGTATTCACCGGTCAGCTGAAGAAGGAATTCATTCATGTCGGCAGGCTGCAGGTAATAGCGGTATCGTTTGTTTTCAAGCCTTGCGAACGTAGACAGACTGTCTACCAGCGCTTCCATGCTGCCGGCTCTTGTCTGAATGGCATCGTAATAATGCCTTCTTTTTTCTTCCGTATCCGCTATGCCGTCCTTAAGACCTTCGACATATCCCTTGATCGAAGTCAGCGGCGTTCTGAGATCGTGGGATATTCCTCCGATCAGTTCTCTCCTGTACTGCTCGTATCTGAGCCTGGTTTCAACGGATTCCTTAAGGCGGATCCGCATTTCATCAAATTCCCGGCAGGCTTCCCCGAATTCATCCGGCCTGTCATATTCCGGTTTTGCCTCCAGATTCCCGGATCCGATTTCCCGTGAACTTTTCTTCAGGATGTCCAGAGGCTTTAAAACGGTGGATGCTATCCATCTCGAAAGGAAAAAATTCGTTATGATGACAACGGCAAAGAAGCAGAGGATGTAGAGTACGATAAAGGACAGAATATATTTTTTCAGATAGGACTCCTGCCCTACAGGAGAAACATTTTCATACATACATACGGCAAGAACCGTGCATTTCCCGTTGTCCGCGGAGAACGTATTTTTCACAATGGAGCAGCTTTCCGTATTCATGGTGCAGCTTCCGGTTTCATCATCCGAATACGGCAGATATCTGTTTATTGCATTCATCTCTTCGTCCGACAGCGTATTGTATGTTATTTTGCCGTCATTGAATAGGCAGAAATGATATCCGAATGCCGTTATCTCTTTCTCAAAATCCGCTGTTTTTCTTTTTGTATCTGCCGACGTAAAGGAATCCCTGTAGGAATAAATGAGGCTCTGTACGGAATATGCCCCGTTCCCGTCGTTATACATGTCTTCGATCGGATCCCAGTACGGATGCATATAGGTATCCATGGCAACAAAAAGAAAAACAACCGCAAATACAACCGGAACAAGAATCATCAGTATATTTGATATGACCAGCTTCTTTCTGACTGTCATAAATTTTCCTCGGTTTCACACTTTCTCTTTTTGATCATATCCGTCATTTCGCAATAATTCCTATACGAATTATAAAATCTTTATAAACAAAGACCGCCGTCCGGTCAGGCGGCGGTTCTCTGTCTCCGGCTGATTTGTCATTTCTTTGTTGCCGGGGCTTTTGTCGGTGTTGTGGCCTTCGTTGATGTTGTAGCCTTTGTTGATGTCGTGGCTTTCGTTGATGTCGTAGCCTTCGTCGGTGCTGTGGTCTTTGTTGATGTCGTGGCCTTCGTTGATGTTGTGGCCTTCGTCGGTGTTGTGGCCTTTGTTGCCGCCGGTGCCGTTGTGGCTTTTACTGCCGCTGTTGTCGGAGCAGTTGTCGCAGGTGAAGCTGTTGTGCCCGCGGCTGGTGTTGTTGTTATGGCCTTTGTGGATGTAATGGACCTTATCGTCGGTACTGCCGTGGTACTGCTTTTTGCACTGCTTCCTGAACATGCATTGACCGATACCGCAACGGCCATGATAATGCACACCATCGCTGCTTTGAATGATATTTCTCTGCTTTCGTTTCTCTCCATTTTACAATTTCCTCCTCATTTTGAATTTAATTTCCGCTGGCATTTTCATGATAAGTCAGTGCCCTAAACTGTCTGTAATCATCCGATAACATATTTATAAATTTTATATTGCTTTTAAATCGTCATGAAAAACAATCAGTTTATATAAATGCAGTCGCTGACATACCGTTCCTTATTCATGGAACATGGCCGGTTTACGACTTTCCCGTTGTAATACATTGTTGCCGATGAACCGCCGTCAAGATTGTATGCCGTTTTGCATCCCAGATTCAGCATCAGGGCCGCAAGTTCCGTAAATGTCATGCCGCAGCTGTATCCTTTCCTCCTGCCGTCTACGACCACAAATACAAAATGATCGGGAGCAATCTCTCCGACGGCAGTTCTCGGCTGCCTGTTTTCAATGGTTGTCGTGTCGACGCAGTACGTTTTTGTGAGCCCGTCCATTACCGTTCCGTTTTCGACCAGCACGGGCCCGAACGAAAAAGTATTCCATGCTCCCTGACTGTTCAGGACTCCTCCGCCCGTGCCGGCTTCATCATAGGTGATCATGTTCCCGTCGTTTAAAAATGCGGCTCCCGCTCTTGCCGGCACATCTCTGTACAGTTTTCCGTTGCGTATGATGATCCCGTCATTGCGTGTTCCGTAATAGTCTCCGTTAACGGCAAATTTTGCATTGCACCGTTTTGCCATAGCTGATGTCCTTTCAGTAATATTCAGTCCGTATGAGTCATGGGCAAAACACGTTTTTAATTCCCGTATGTCCTTCAGACGGACATCGGCTATGAAATATGTCACTTTCTTCAGTCCCGTACCCTGCGTTTTCTTCGTGATCGTAATGGAATTACCGGTCTGCGTTGTATCGGCGGCTGACTGCGTATCCGTGACGATGCTGCTCTCCGATATTACGCTGCTCAGACTTTCCGAAGCAGCCGGCAGGCTTTCCGGAGGAGCAATCCCCGCTATTTCCGCGCAGGGTACAAGATATCTGCAGGTAAATCCGAATATCATTACCGTCAGAAATGTTACGGCAAGTCTTATTGTCTGCTTTTTAAAATTTCTGTTTCGTTTTCTTCCGACAGTCTTCATATATTCTCCCGTCTGTGAATGATGATGTCCTTTATCATAAAAGCTTCTGCACAACCCTTTCTTTCCTGCAGATAAACTTTCCGTAAACAATGCAGCAGCCGTCGGAACACCGACGGCTGCCAGAAAAAAGGATTTAGTACATTAAGGGATTTCATAAGGATATTTCTGTCTGATACGATATAGTCGGGAGCATTGCTCCGCTCGTTACCTCACCTCCTCTCACTTTATTGGTATCCGTATAATAGACAGTTCCGTTATAATATTCATACCTGTATTCGCCGTCTGATTTATAGCATTTATTGGATCTCTGGATCTGGCCGGATTCATTTACCAGATATATCTTATTGTTGACTTCAAAGACCTGCGTCGTGCTTCCTTTATCCGCTTTTACAAGTTTTCCGGAATAATACAGATACTTGCTCTTTTCGCCCGTATATCCGGCGCCTTTGTTATCACCTGCTGTGATAAAGTAAAAAGTTGAGCTGTCTCCGTTGTCTTCGACAACATTTGTCTGCTTATCCGTTTTCATTTTTCCGTCAGCATCGGTGCTGCCGAAATAGGTGCTGTACTGATTTCCGTTTGCCAGTGAAAGACCGATCAGTCCCGAATGCATCTTCCCGTATTCGTCAAAGAAGTATGACTGTCCGTTTATTTTGCTTGTCGCAGCCGAAACACTCCCTGCCTGGGAATTCAGATATTTCGGAACGCCGTTGCTGTCGAAATAATACCAGCTTCCGTCCGTGCTGCCTGTCGTATCCGCATTGGATGCGGATGCCGCTGCAAACGATCCCGAATCCGTGGAATCTTCCGGATAATCTGTCAGATACCGCCAGCCCTTGGACATTCTGCCGTCATTGCCGTCCCCGAAATATTTGAAGCCGGAAATTCCGGTGTTGTCTGTCGCATTTGACTGCGTGGCGTCATTGACAAAGGCCCATCCTGTCGTCATGACTCCGTTTTCATCAAAGTAGTAACGGTTCCCGTTGATCGTCTTGTAGGTATAGTTACCGCTTCCGGATGATTTCACCATTTTCCCGTTTGCCTGGAAATAAAACCATTTGCTTGAATCGCTTCCCGATGTTTCCTGCGTAGACACTGTTCCGTCTTCCGGGAGATTTTCCTTGTCGAAGTCAAGACATAACCAGCCGGTCTTGGCATCTCCTTCGTCCTGCGTTCCCAGATAATATCTGCTGTCGTTATCCGTAAACCAGCCGTATTTCATGGTACCGTCAGAATCAAAATAGTACTTCTTTCCGCCGATTGTCTTCCATCCGCTTGTCACAACTTTTCCGGATCCGTCAAGATAATACCATCCGCCGTCTGAATTCGGAGCATTTTCCGTACCCGCACTGACATTGACCCATCTGTTTGACTGCATGACTCCGTTGATGTCGACATACATTGTTCCGTCTATCCAGCAGTCTGTGGACATCATGCCGTCAGAACCCAGGTAATACCAGTAATTCCCGGATTTTTTCCATGTGTCCCTGACTCTGTTTCCGGATGAATCCAGATAAGTCCAGGTACCTCCTGCATTATTCCAGCCGGTTGATGCGGCCATTGCGCCAAATGAAAAAGCCAGTGTCATGGCAATGGTCATAAAACACAAATACAATAGATGTTTTCCATGCTTCATATCGATACGCTCCTTTTGATTCAAAGTTCTCTCTTCCGAAGAGATGAACGTATCTTAATGCCGCCGGATAACATCCTGATAAAGAATAGCTAAACCCGGGATAAACTAACTTTACGATTTTCCTATGGTTTTAATGAACAGATGATACAGATGATTATTCTGAAATCCATTTTTTCCAGATCTCCGGCTGATATCCAACCGTGGCCCTATTTCCGTTACAAACGATCGGCACTTTCAGGAGCTGCTGATTCTCCAGAAGTTTTTCTTCTTTGCTTTCAGGCACAAGGTACCTGATCAGAGAAAGCGTATCCTGATCCTTCGCCTTTTCATCGATCAGTTTTTCCCAGCCTCCGACCGCACGCGAAACGTTTTCGAATTCCCCTTTGCTCATTTCCTTTTTGCAAAGGTTTATATACTGAAAGCGGATATTTCTTTCCTTAAAGAACATCTGCGCCTTTTTCGTATCGAAGCTTTTGGCTTTTCCGAATATCTGGATATTCATCTGTTTATATTCTCCTGTATCTGCCATTCATGCTCTGATATTATTGCCGATGCTGTTGCGATATTCCCTGAAATCCACGTCTACCATTGTTAACGTTCCCCTGGAATAATCAAACATCCTGTTATATGAGTTATACCATTGCCTTCTGGTGGATTTTCTGGAATTTTCCGGATATCCGGTCAAGCTCGGAAAAGCTCTCTTCCTTCGGCGGATTTTCAATTCCTGCCTTCATATAGTTTCTGAGCACGCCTACAAGGACAAACGGCCGGACAAATATATTGTGCAGAATAAACCACAGAATGACGCCGCAGGCCAGGGCAGCAATCAGGATGATCTCCTGCGGATTGTCTATATTTCCCGAAATTGAGCCGGATTGAATTGCATCATCGATTGCTTTTGCAAGTCCGGGCACCATACTTAAAATGCCGTAAAATGCCGCTGTGAACGCGCCGCCGATCAGAACCAGGGAAGCAAGGCCAATTCCGAAGATCCTGCCCATATTCTTCAGAAGCGTCTTCCAGTTTTTAAAGAACAGGACGGCACCTTCGCAGCTTGCCTTAAACGCGTTTTCTTCACTGTGATAGAACACCCAGCCGAGACAGCAGTCGCAGAGATAGGAAACAAGGACGGAAATTACGCCGGAAATGGTTTCTCCGACTGCATTGCCGCCTTCTCCACCGGCCATTCTCCCGATTGAGTTGATCCCGCGGGAGATTTCGTGGAATATTCCGCTGATTGCTGAAGTGACTGCAAAATAAATGCTTACCGTCAGGAAACGCTTTTTCACTTCATCCTTGGCGGCGCCTACAATATTGTCCGGAATGGAACCTTCCGTAACACCTTTCATCATCATGGCAATTTGACCGGCCTTGAAGAGATAGGTAAGGTAATGTACCATCAGGCCAAACAGGATAATTCCTATCAGAAAACCGACACCGATTCCTTGTATGCTTCTCCCGCCCACAAAGAAGCCGAGAACGGTACATACTGCAAGAACCAGGAATGCCAGAAGATCAATCAGAAGCCGGAACCATGAAAAAATAAAAGTCTTTTTGTAAACGGCAAAATTACTCATATTAACCTCCCGAATTGAAACATTAATCATGCGAATCACTCTCAGATTCAGCATGGCACAGACGGTCTCAACCTGCAATTTGTCGATCTCTTCTGCCGCACGGCAAGCATTTGAACAAACGAATAGATTAGGTGCAAATTCGGCGGTAAGTGTTATTATTAATTGTGGATTGTTCGTTGCATTTTCTGACGACAAGGAGGAATATTCTGCTTGGCAAACCGGACATTTGATTATGATGAGGTTGTTAACAGGCGCCTGAGGTTCAAGGATCATTGCAACATCGTCATCTGTCTCAGCATTTTTGTGCTGGGGATTCTATCCACCCTATATAAGGTAAAATATGAGGGTGGCTTTTTTACCTGTCTGCGGGAATTGACAGTCGACAGCACATTGTTTGCATCTTTTACCGCGTTTGCATTTATTATCCTGAACAGCATCGAGATTGTGCGCAGAACCGAATACACTTACGTGCCAATCTACTATTTCCGCCTGTCATCTGCGGTGAGCGAACTCATTGTTCTGCTGATTGTACTGATCGGTTTTCTTCCTTTTGTTCCGGATAATCCGATCATCAGCCGTTTCGACATGATTAATATGCATGTGATCATTCCGCTTTTGACGGTTCTGTCCTTTATCATTAATGATCCTCCGATAGGCAGGCTCAAACCAAAACAGCGTCTGAACGGACTGATCTTCCTTGTATTCTATTCTGTCATTATCATGACTTGCATTGTGACAGGAATAATTCCGAAAGCCAGAATTCCATACTCTTTCATGAATTTTTATGACCATACGATCTGGTATACCCTGGCTGCGAGCGTAATCATATATGCAATGGGATACCTCCTGGCTTCTCTCCTGTCGGAATTGAACCGCAAGGTTTACTGGTTGTGGCTGAGAAATATCATGTGAAGGAAACAGGCCGGGGATTTCTCATGCTTCGTTCATATTTGAGGCGGAACTGCGACTTTATACAACGTGATGCCTGAAATCAAGTATGCGCTGTCTTTCCGGTATTTTCAGGTGTCTGCCTGTCTGGCAGTTTCAGAAGCAGTATGAATACGATCACGGATACGATAGTTGAGATCACGCTTGCTTCAAGTCCGTAATCGCCTCCTGTGAGAAAATTTTTTCCGGTCGGACTCGTCATGGAAAATACGGATGCCATAAGAGGCAGCCCGCTGGTATGCTGTCCGAAAATACAGCTTTGAGAAAAATTCCATGCGGAATGCACGCCTCCGTCCAGCCAGATGCTGTCCCGTTTTAAAAAGAACATGCTGTATAAGATTCCATGCAAAGCCGTGTTAAGTACGGAAAATACCGTAGCACCGGGATTAAACATATGAAGCAGACCAAACAGCAGCGCATTGGTAAGGACGCCTGCCCAGACCGGATACCGGCGGGCAACCGATATCATCAGGAAACCTCTTACTACCAGTTCTTCTTCCATACCCTGTATCATATAGCCTCCGAAGAAGAGAAGTATGAGGGGGATCGTATTTGCCGAAAAGGTGATGCCAGTAAACTTTATCCCGCCTATCAGGATCTCGCCAAGCACAACCGCAGACATCATGGCGAGGCCGATCAGCAGCCCGCAACCATATTCCTTTGCGACATTAAATCCTTTCACGGCAAAACCCAGGCCGCGCAGCGTGCGTTTCTGGACAAACACGGAATATAAGACGAATATTACGATGCAAATCAGGGTTAAGTAAAGCGACAGGAGTATAGTCCTGAAATCATAATTCGTACCGCTTGCTTTGCTGTATCCGGCCGGGTTTAAAGCAAAAGCCACCCAGGACACCGATATCTGCGATACCATAAAAATAAGCATAAATACAACAATCTCCAATGGATAAAACAGCCCCTTATGGGCACTTGCTGCTTTTACGGTATCTCCCTTTTTTAAAAAAATGTCCAGATTCATAGGTGCTTTTCCCCCCTCATCAGGCTTCTATGATGATAATTGCCGGCTGTGTGGCAGGAAAACGCTGTGCTTTACGGCTTACAGCCATTAATTATCTTATAATACGGGCAAATATGCATGTCAATCAAAAAAACCTGAAAACCATTGATTTTACAATGGTTTCCAGGTACTTTTCCTAACTCTTTCCTTAGAGGCGACAGACGGATTTGGACCGTCGCATCAGGGTTTTGCAGACCCACGCCTTACCACTTGGCTATGTCGCCGTACATTGATTATACCATATCCGCTTTTCCTACACCAACTCCCTCAGTTGGACTCGAACCAACGACACCGCGGTTAACAGCCGCGTGCTCTACCGACTGAGCTATGAAGGAATATTCCTTCATACCTTGAAAACCACACACAGAATCCATACTCTTTCTTACACATCTTGACCTACTTGACCTTTTTCTTGGTTAAACCCTCGACCGATTAGTGACAGTCAGCTCAGCGTGTCGCCACGCTTACACCTCTGCCCTATCTACCTTATCGTCTCTAAGGGGTCTTACCGCTTTCGCATGAGATATCCCATCTCGAGGGGGGCTTCACGCTTAGATGCCTTCAGCGTTTATCCCTTCCGGACTTGGCTACCCGGCTATGGGGTTGCTCCCCAACCGGTGCACCAGTGGTCCGTCCATCCCGGTCCTCTCGTACTAAGGACAGCTCCTCTCAGATATCTTACGCCCGCGCCAGATAGGGACCGAACTGTCTCACGACGTTCTGAACCCAGCTCGCGTACCGCTTTAATGGGCGAACAGCCCAACCCTTGGGACCGACTTCAGCCCCAGGATGCGATGAGCCGACATCGAGGTGCCAAACCACTCCGTCGATGTGAACTCTTGGGAGTGATAAGCCTGTTATCCCCAGGGTAGCTTTTGTCCGTTGAGCGATGGCAATCCCACTTTCATACCACCGGATCACTAAGTCCTACTTTCGTACCTGCTCCACCCGTCGGTGTCGCAGTCAAGCTCCCTTATGCCTTTGCACTCTTCGAATGGTTTCCGACCATTCTGAGGGAACCCTTGAGCGCCTCCGATACTCTTTCGGAGGCGACCGCCCCAGTCAAACTCCCCACCTGACATTGTCCCACCTCCGGTTCACGGCGGCTGGTTAGAAATCCAATGTCACAGGGGTGGTATCCCAACATCGGCTCTGCGAATGCTTGGGCACTCGCTTCATCGTCTCCCACCTATCCTGTACGGGTAACATCGGATCCCGGTATCAAGTTAGAGTAAAGCTCCATGGGGTCTTTCCGTCTTGGCGCAGGTTACCAGCATCTTCACTGGTACTTCAATTTCACCGGGTGCATTGTTGAGACAGCGCTCAAATCATTACGCCTTTCGTGCGGGTCGGAACTTGCCCGACAAGGAATTTCGCTACCTTAGGACCGTTATAGTTACGGCCGCCGTTTACCGGGGCTTCAATTCAAGGCTTTGGATTGCTCCTGACCTCTCCTCTTAACCTTCCGGCACCGGGCAGGCGTCAGCCCATATACCTCACCTTTCGGTTTCGCATAGACCTGTGTTTTTGCTAAACAGTTGCTTGAGCCTCTTCTCTGCGGCTGCATCTCTGCAGCACCCCTTCTTCCGAAGTTACGGGGTCATTTTGCCGAGTTCCTTAACAATGCTTCTCCCGCCGGCCTTAGGATTCTCTCCTCTTCCACCTGTGTCGGTTTCGGTACGGGCTGATATGATGCAATAGCGGCTTTTCTCGACAGCTCCTTCTTCGACTTCGCTACTTGACTTCGCTCCCCATCCGCCCTCGGTTTGATGCACGGGTTTTCCTTTGCACCGCCTCCTGCGTTTGGCCCGGGTTTATGCTCCCCCGGGTTCGATTTACGTCTCTGTGTCCCCACATTTCTGATCATATCAGGTGCTGGAATCTATACCAGCTGTCCATCGACTACGGATCGCTCCCTCGCCTTAGGCCCCGACTTACCCAGGGCAGATCAGCTTTACCCTGGAATCCTTGGATATTCGGCCTGGAAGATTCTCACTTCCATCTCGCTACTCATTCCGGCATTCTCTCTTCCTGTCGCTCCACCGCTCCTTATCGGTACGGCTTCGACGCTCCAGGATTGCTCCTCTACCAGCGTGTACCCCGAAGGATACTACGTTCCTGAGCTTCGGTGTCGTGTTTTAGCCCCGGAAATTTTCGGCGCAGGACCTCTCGACTAGTGAGCTATTACGCACTCTTTGAATGAATGGCTGCTTCTGAGCCAACATCCTAGTTGTCTTCGAAATCCCACATCCTTTCCCACTTGACACGCACTTTGGGACCTTAGCTGCAGATCTGGGCTCTTTCCCTTTTGACCCCCCAACTTATCTCGTGGAGTCTGACTCCCGTACATCATCAGTCCGGCATTCGCAGTTTGATATCCCTTGGCAGACTTTGACGTCCCCTCAGGAATTCAGCGCTCTACCTCCGGCTGACTTTTATACGAGGCTAGCCCTAAAGCTATTTCGAGGAGAACCAGCTATCTCCGGGTTCGATTGGAATTTCTCCCCTATCCACACCTCCTCGCCACCCTTTTCAACGGATGTGCGTTCGGACCTCCATCTGCTTTTACGCGGACTTCATCCTGGACATGGATAGATCACCCGGTTTCGGGTCTGCCTATACTGACTTTGTCGCCTTATTAGGACTCGGTTTCCCTCCGGCTATTCCCCTGTAGGGCTTCGCCTTGCCAGTACCGGCAACTCGCCGGACCGTTCTACAAAAAGTACGCGGTCGTACATCATTTAGATTGTACTCCCACTGCATGTAAACATAGGGTTTCAGGTTCTCTTTCACTCCCCTCCCGGGGTCCTTTTCACCTTTCCTTCACAGTACTATGCGCTATCGGTCACTAAGAGTATTTAGCCTTGGGGGGTGGTCCCCCCGTCTTCCCGCAAGGTTTCTCGTGTCTCGCGGTACTCTGGATCCTGCTCGCTCATGATCTCTTTCCCATACGGGGCTCTCACCCTCTCTGGCAGGTCTTTCCGGAACCTTTCCGGTAGAAATCATTTCACGGTACGCAGTCCGAAACCCCGGAATGCACGCACTCCGGTTTGGGCTCCTCCCATTTCGCTCGCCGCTACTCTGGGAATCACGGTTGTTCTCTCTTCCTCCGGCTACTTAGATGTTTCAGTTCACCGGGTCTCCCGCCGCACACTATGGATTTATGTACGGTTTCCATCAGTCTTTGATGGAGGGTTTCCCCATTCGGATATCCGCGGATCTCGGGATATTTGCTCCTCCCCGCGGCTTTTCGCAGCTTGTCACGTCCTTCTTCGGCTCTTAGTGCCCAGGCATCCACCCTACGCTCTTTCTGTTTAACCTCTTCGCTACCTGCTAGCGTGCAGATACCGGAGGTCTTTTGGTCGTAGTTCTCTTTACTTCCTCTTGTTGCTTTGTTGCTTGTTGCTAATTTTGGATGCGAACTATTCATTCGCATCACCTCGGATGTCTAAGATTATTCTTTAAAGATTAGAATAAATTTAGATTCTGTATGCGGTTTTCAAGGTACGAATGGGATTAAGTGGACTCGAACCACCGACCTTGCGCTTATCAGGCGCACGCTCTAACCAGCTGAGCTATAATCCCTTCCAAAATCCGGCACCCGCCTGCTCTGCCATACCGTTACCAGTATAGTACCATCGGCCGCTTAGGTCTTAACCGTCGTGTTCGGGATGGGAACGGGTGTGTCCCCTAAGCGTATCGGCACCGGAAAGATTGAGTACTTGGTGAGCACGGCGTACCCGTCAGGGTACCCGGCCGTCAGGCCGACGTGCGAACCTAGTACGAAACTTCTCCATTGCGCTTCTTTTCGCGCGATGGAGCTCCTTGTCCATCAAAGACCAGACAGCACACATAACCCTTACTCTTTCCTTAGAAAGGAGGTGATCCAGCCGCACCTTCCGATACGGCTACCTTGTTACGACTTCACCCCAGTTATCCGTCCCGCCTTCAGCGATTCCTCCCTTGCGGTTAGGCCATCGATTTCGGGCGTTACTGACTCCCATGGTGTGACGGGCGGTGTGTACAAGACCCGGGAACGTATTCACCGCGACATGCTGATTCGCGATTACTAGCAATTCCGGCTTCGTGTAGTCGAGTTGCAGACTACAGTCCGAACTGAGACGTATTTTTTGGGTTTCGCTTGAGATCGCCCTCTTGCATCCCTTTGTTTACGCCATTGTAGCACGTGTGTTGCCCAAATCATAAGGGGCATGATGATTTGACGTCATCCCCACCTTCCTCCCGGTTATCCCGGGCAGTCTGGCCGGAGTGCCCAGCTTTGCCTGCTGGCTACTGGCCATAAGGGTTGCGCTCGTTGCGGGACTTGACCCAACATCTCACGACACGAGCTGACGACAACCATGCACCACCTGTTACCCCCGCCCCGAAAGGCTACACGTTTTGCCGTGTATTCGGGGGAATGTCAAGACTTGGTAAGGTTCTTCGCGTTGCTTCGAATTAAACCACATGCTCCACTGCTTGTGCGGGTCCCCGTCAATTCCTTTGAGTTTCATTCTTGCGAACGTACTCCCCAGGTGGAATACTTACTGCGTTTGCGACGGCACCGATACCCTTCGGGTACCAACACCTAGTATTCATCGTTTACCGCGTGGACTACCAGGGTATCTAATCCTGTTTGCTCCCCACGCCTTCGAGCCTCAACGTCAGTTATCGTCCAGTAAGCCGCCTTCGCCACCGGTGTTCTTCCCAATATCTACGCATTTCACCGCTACACTGGGAATTCCGCTTACCTCTCCGACACTCCAGCAATACAGTTTCCAAAGCAGTCCCTCAGTTGAGCCGGGGGATTTCACTCCAGACTTGCATCACCGTCTACGCTCCCTTTACACCCAGTAAATCCGGATAACGCTTGCCCCCTACGTATTACCGCGGCTGCTGGCACGTAGTTAGCCGGGGCTTCTTACTCAGGTACCGTCATCTTCTTCCCTGCTGATAGAGCTTTACATACCGAAATACTTCTTCACTCACGCGGCGTCGCTGCATCAGGGTTTCCCCCATTGTGCAATATTCCCCACTGCTGCCTCCCGTAGGAGTTTGGGCCGTGTCTCAGTCCCAATGTGGCCGGTCACCCTCTCAGGTCGGCTACTGATCATCGCTTTGGTAGGCCTTTACCCCACCAACTGGCTAATCAGACGCGGGTCCATCTTATACCGCCGGAGCTTTGCCGTTTGTGTCATGCGACACTATCGGTTTATGCGGTATTAGCAGTCATTTCTAACTGTTATCCCCCTGTATAAGGTAGGTTACCCACGCGTTACTCACCCGTCCGCCACTCAGTTTATCTGATTCTTCGACAGCAAGCTGCTTCTGTTTCTGATAAACCTCGTTCGACTTGCATGTGTTAGGCACGCCGCCAGCGTTCATCCTGAGCCAGGATCAAACTCTCTAAATAATAGTTCGATCGGTTTCGGATTAACGATTGGCTAAAATAGTAAATCTTAATCTTTTTCCGTTCTTTACTTGGTTTTGGTTCTTTTTTCTGAAATCTTCTCTTATTGAATCTTTCAGGGTTGTGTTAATTCTGCTGTTTAATTATCAAGGTTCTGTATTGCTTGTTGCCGTAACCGACAACTTGTTAAGTATAGCACTGATCTTGTGTATCTGTCAAGTACTTCTTGGCTCTTTTCAAAAAAAGGTTTCTGCCAGACGAGCGCTCCCGCGCCGTCTCAAGCGTTGTCTTTACTTGAAAAACCACCGCTCTTCCGCAGTGGATCTTTATAATACCATGTTCGTTTAACTGTGTCAATGGCATCTTCGCGATTTTTGAAATTTATTGTACGGTTCCCGACGCCTAAAAGGTTTCTCTTCTATACTAATTGTTTAAATCCGCTATGTAATACCCTGATTTTGGAAATTCCGAAACGGCGTATCGCTGTCTTTAATTGAGATTTTCCGGCAGCGGACAACAACTTGCTCAGCCACACCGGATTCGCGAATTCTCTGGGTATTGAAAGATGAAATAAGCGCCAGCCAGAAATCGAGGCTTGTAAAAGTCTGGTAATGAAGGTTTCTGCCGAGGGTTTGTGTGGCAGGCCGGGAAGCTTGACGCGGCCACACAAATCCCCGGCGCGGAACGAACCTGTAAGCAAGACGCGGCGTGTCTCTTTCGCCCCCACAAGACGCGTTCCGCGAATCCCGGCGGGAAATTGTCTGGCCCTAGTAATTTATACCAGATTTTAAACACTCCGAGCCGGCAAATCGCGCGTATAAGAGCGAAAGTCCGGCAGCGGACAACAACTTGCTCAGCCACACCGGATTCGCGAATTCTCTGGGTATTGAAAGATGAAATAAGCGCCGGCCAGAAATCGAGGCTTGTAAAAGTCTGATAATGAAGGTTTCTGCTGAGGGTTTGTGTGGCAGGCCGGGAAACTTGGCGCGGCCACACAAATCCCCGGCGCGGAACGAACCTGTAAGCAAGACGCAGGGGAAGTCGCGCGGCTGGCTGAGAATCCCGGAATGCCCATCGTGTCTCCGCTCCGCTTCGACTCGATGTCGTATTTGTCAATAAACTAAGGGCGCGTCCCCAATCAATGAGACGCGCCCCGAATAATTTCAAAGCTTCGTAAAATAAGACAGCAGAAAATTCTGATCGTACAGTGTCTTCAAGAAAGGACTGGCGTCGATCTGCGCCCGGCAGGATTGTCCCCATGAAGTCGTACAGAACAACGTAATGACCAGAAAGAACACCCATACGACAACAAGTCCCAGAATCCCTCCGGAGAGAAATCCCAGCAACTTATTGGCCACCCGGATTCCCGGAAGGCTCGCCGCTTTATCCAGAGTGAAGAACGTGATCCGGAGTATCAGCGAAATCAATAGAAACAGCGCTATAAACGCGAGTATCCTGACAATCAGTTCCGCGATATACGCGCTGATATAATCTGAAAAATCCGTGACGCCGAGCTTCTCGTAGGACATGCTGTTGTTATTCGCGGTCAGCTTGTCCTTCAGCGCCTGCGGGAACGGCAGGTTCTCTATGATCGCGGCCTGCTTAAGTGTCGTGGTTCCCTGTGGAATATCCGGCGCCAGCTTCTCCCGACAAAAAGTCTCGACCGAGGAATAAGCTGTCGTGTTCTGTTTCAGAAAAGTCGTCATAGGGCCCATCAGCGCGATTGCCAAAGCGATTGTTACCACAGACGCCGTTAACGCGAACATGACCCTGACAAACCCGCGCGCCAGTCCCCAAAGCGCGAAAATCAGAAATACCGCGCCTACACATACAAGCATCCAGTTTGAAGCCATCGGGAACACTCGCTTTCTTATTTGATCAGACGAATTGTCTGAACCGTGTCGCTCCTCGCGACCAAATATTTATTAATTCCCTTGAGCGGAATAACATTGTTAAGCGTTGTGTCAAACTCTCCGCGGAACACAACGCGCCCGCCCGCGCTGAAAATCACGCACTTTGTGTCATTCAGAAGAATGATTTTGCCATTGACCATCTGCGCGCTCGTGTACTCGTCGCTGAAATCAGACGAGGCTTTCTTCTTACCGCTGAAGTTGTACGAAGTAAGTGTATACTTGTTCTGGGAAGACGAGCTTTTGGAAATCAGGGCCAGCCCGCTGTCATCCCATACTACGCTTTTGACCTGCTGACTGAAGGCCACTTCGGATTTCTTGGAAAAAGTATCTGAATTCCTGTAAAAGATCATTTTCTTGTCGCCTACCGCGACCGCTGTGTTCTCGTCCGCGAAAAAGACCGTCGGAATCAGGACATCGTCACACGTCTCATCCAGAATTTTCATCTGTTCCTCCGATTGGCCCGCTGTTCCGAAATCATAGCATACCAACCTGGAAGAAAACGTCTCGCCGACCGAAACATAGGAAACAAGCATACGCTTGCCGTCTTTGGAAATTGCCGCCGCCAAAGGGTATCCGGTATTGTTAAGAGACGCCCTGCTGTCGACCAGTATTGTTCCGGTATTGTCATAGCAAACCACTCTGGTCTGCTCATCGTTATGGATAATCGCCTCGACAACGCCTTGTTCCGACACGCTGAGGCTCTGAATAGGAAGCTGGGTGGAAAAATTACCCAACGCGCCCTTTTTCGAAAAAACATATACTTTATTTCCGCCTTTGTCCGCGATCGCGAGCGTATCTCCGCGTACGGCCGTGACCGGATTATCCATCTCATATGACTGCTGCCAAAGCTCATCCTGGTCGCTGTTCATTCCGACCGCGCCATTATTCGTGTATCGGACCACATAAGATCCAAGGCTCAAATAGCTGCCGCTATTCTCGTCCGTTCTCGGTGTCGAGCTGATCTCACTGTATTTCGTGTAGCTTTGAAAACTCAAAACCAGCCAGAAACAGCAAATCACCGCGGCAGCCGCGATGGTAATCGTCAGTATCAGACGTCTTTTTTTTCTTTTATGCTTATAGACCCGGGCGTCCAGCTCAACGATCTCTCCGCTGGTCTGTTCTTCCTCCGCCCGTTTCTGCTGAAAAAACTCTTTCGCGTTCAACTAATCCACGCCTTTCCTAACTTCCGCCGCGAACGGCGCGCTTTATTTCGCGCTTGTCTCTGACGGCTCTTCGTCCCCGGAAGTCTCCTCCGCCTTCATTTCTTCCGCCTCTTCCGCTTCTTCCGCCTCGGGGGCCTCAGATGAAGATTCCTCTTCTTCCGGCTCTTCCGAGCCCTCTTCCAGAGGAACCGCTTCGCCGTAGTTCGCTTCATCAATAGCCGCGCGCTCGTCGTCGCGGCGTCTCTCCTCGTCGGAATCCCGCTTCATGCTTCTCAGGGTCGTAATCAAAAGAACCGCCGCTATGACCACAAAAGCGATCGCGCAGATCATAATGCCCGCGTTCATCCCATCTGAGTTTCCTTTAAAATAATCGGCGATAATCTTAATACCCAAATAGCCGACATACGCGCCGGCCACAATTCTCAATATGTAAGACTTCCTGTTATTGTTATCCATATGTATTCCTCTCTGATTACAGCTCCGTTCTCCCCTCGAGCGCCCTTAAAAGCGTCATCTCGTCGATGTATTCCAAATCACCGCCGACCGGCACGCCGCTGGCGATTCTGCTCACCTTCACGCCGGTGGGTTTGACAAGCTTGGCGATATACATCGCCGTCGTCTCCCCTTCCAGGCTGGAATTGGTCGCGATAATGACCTCCTCGACGTCTCCCGCGAGACGCCGCATCAGTTCCTTCAGACGAATATCATTCGGCCCGATGCCCATCAACGGCGAAATCGCCCCATGAAGAACATGATACACGCCGTCATATTTACCTGTTTTCTCGTAAGCGGCCAGATCTCTCGTATTCTCGACCACCATAATCACCTTATGGTTCCGATCGGGATTCGCGCAGATCGGGCAAATCTCCTGATCCGTCAGTGTCTGGCATTCCTTGCAATAACGAACATTACGCCGCGCGCTGAGCATCGTGTCGGCGATTTCTTTGACCTGCTCCTCCGGAAGATTAATAATATGAAAAGCAAGACGCGCCGCCGACTTGTTCCCGATGCCGGGAAGCCGCGAAAGCACGTTGATCAGTTTCGTTATCTGATTGCTGTAGTAATCCAATGGTTCTCTCCGTTTCTAAAAAGGAAGGCCACTCATGCCGCCGCCCGTAAGCTTCGACATCGCCGAAGCGCTCTCCGCCTCTACCTTGCGAAGCGCCTCATTCGCCGCCGCCACGATCAAGTCCTGCAGCATCTCGATATCATCGGGATCGACAACTTCCTTCTCCAGCTTCACGTTCAGAATCTCCCGCTTGCCGGAAACCGTCACCGTTACCGCGGAACCGCCCGCTGTCGCGGTAAATTCCTTCGTCTCCATCTCCTTGGCCTGCTCTTCCATCTGCTTCTGCATCTTCTGAGCCTGTTTCATAAGATTCTGCATATTACCCGGCATACCGCCTCCGGGAAAGCCGCCTCTTTTCGCCATGCGTATATCCTCCTTATTTGTACAATCTCTCGTATTATATGCCAACTACCGGTCTTTTGGCAAGTCCTCGACCTCAATCGGCATCTTGATCTTGTCCTCCAGATCGACAAAAGCGTTCTCAAACTTCTCGTTCTTCTTAAGCGCCGTCAGTTCCACGCGGACTTGTTTGCCGATTTTCCCGGATAAAAACTCCTCGAGCTGATCCCGTCTTCTGTCCATAATGGCAAGTCCGCCCTCGTTCGGGAAAACGATCAGCAGATTCCCGTTCCGGCTCAGGGTCAGTTTGGCTCCCTCAAAAGCGCTCTGCCAGAGCTGCTCCATATCACCTACAAGAACCCTGTACTTACTGACGATATTCTTGACATCCTCCGGCACCGCCATCGGAAGCTCCGGCTTCGGCTTCTTAAAAGCGACCGGCTCGCCCGCGGCCCGCGAAGGCGCGGCTTCCGCGTTTCTGGCGGGAAAATCTCCTTCTTCGATCGTCTTCTCTAAAACCCGGACTCTTTCCGCGAGGCTTTCCGTGTCCGCCTCCATGCTCGGGCGGCAAAGCTTGATCAGCGTTACCTCCATCAAAACTCTTTTCTGCGTAGCGAAGCGGATCTGATTATTCAATTCCGAAAAAATCCGGATAAATCGAAAAAGCTGCTCCGGGTTCGTAAGCGCGGCGTCCTCTTTGAGATACGCCAGGTTCTCGCTCGTGACTTCCAGAATCTCCTCCGGGTGTTCCGCGCTTATAATAAGAAGAAGATTTCTGAGATACCATGTAAAATCCGTCGTGAACTGCGTCAGATCACGGCCCTGTACAATGACCTCGTCCATCAGCTCCAGGCAGGCGTCGACATCGCCTTCCGTGACCGCCTTCAGCAGCTTGCGGAAAATACTGATATCGACCGCGCCCAGTACCTCCAGCGCGTGATCGTACGTCACCTTCTCTCCCAGATAAAAAGCGATGCACTGGTCCAGCAGGCTCAGCGCGTCACGCATGGAGCCATCCGCCGTCCGGGCTATGTACCGGAGCGCTTGCTCCTCGGCTTCAACGCCTTCCCGCTCCATCAAATCCGTCAGTCGGGTCGTAATGGTGTCGATCGAGATTCTTTTGAAGTCGTAGCGCTGGCAGCGCGACATGATCGTGACAGGAATCTTGTGGGCTTCCGTCGTAGCCAGAATAAAAATAACGTAAGAAGGCGGTTCTTCCAGCGTCTTCAGCAGCGCGTTGAACGCGCCGATCGACAGCATGTGCGCCTCATCGATGATGTAGACCTTGTACTTGCCCTCCGTGGGCGAGTAGGAAACTTCCTCACGGATCTCGCGGATGTTGTCGACGCCGTTGTTGGACGCCGCGTCGATCTCGATGACATTCAGCGAGCTGCCCTCCGCGATTGCCCTGCAGGAAGCGCACTCCCCGCACGGATTTCCGTCCACCGGATGTTCGCAGTTTACAGCTTTCGCGAGTATTTTCGCGACCGTCGTCTTACCGGTTCCTCTTGTTCCGCAGAACAAATAGGCATGGCCTATTCGCCCTGCCTTGATTTGATTCGTTAATGTAGTTACAATAGCGTCCTGGCCTTTCACCTCAGCGAAAGACTCAGGACGGAATTTACGATACAATGCCATATAGGCCATTTCAATTACTCACTTTCCCTTAACCGTTCGGTTATATTATTTATCGCCGAAGCTGATGCCTGTCATCTCGGCCTCATGAATAATATCCGAGTTCGGATCGACCGTCTTCAGCTTCCCGGCCACATCCTTCAGCGGAACCGGCACGATTTCCATACGTTTAAGCGCTACCATATAGCCAAATTTCTTATTGATGATCAGATCCGCCGCCTTCGCTCCGAGTCTCGTAGAGAGCACACGGTCATACGGAACCGGCGAGCCGCCTCTTTGCATATGTCCCGGAACTGTCACGCGGACCTCGTAACCGGTCTTCTTCGAGATATCGTCCGCCAGTTCGTAAGCGATCGACGGTGATTTGCGGTCCGCTACCTTCTTCGCGTACTCTTTCTTTGAAAGCTTCGCGTCTTCCGTCGAGATCGCGCCCTCGGCTACCGCCAGGATTGTAAAGCGTTTACCCGATTTCGCTCTTCTGGAAATCGCCTTGCAGATTACGCCCAGATCATACGGAATCTCCGGAATCAGCACGATATCCGCGCCGCCCGCTATTCCCGCGAAAAGCGTGACCCAGCCGACCTTATGTCCCATGACTTCCACGATGAAAACACGGCTGTGCGACGCCGCCGTCGTGTGGATGCAGTCAATCGTGTGCGTCGCGATATCAACCGCGCTCTGGAAGCCAAAAGTCCTGTCTGTTCCCCACAGATCGTTATCGATTGTCTTCGGAAGCGACACGATATTCAGTCCTTCCTCACTCAGAAGATTCGCCGTCTTCTGTGTTCCGTTGCCGCCCAGAATGACCAGGCAGTCCAAATTCAGTTTATGATAGGTATGTTTCATGGCCTCGACCTTATCAAGACCATTCTCGTCCGGCACCCGCATCATCTTAAAAGGCTGGCGCGAGGTTCCCAGAATTGTTCCTCCCACCGTCAGAATACCTGAAAAATCTCTTGAGGTCAGCATCTTATACTCACTGTAAATCAGGCCCTTATATCCATCCTGAAACCCGTAAATCTCTATCTCGTCCACCTGACTGTAAAGGCTCTTCACCACACCTCTCATTGCCGCGTTCAGCGCCTGGCAGTCACCGCCGCTCGTTAACATTCCGATTCTCAACATCTCCAACACGTCCTTTCTCAGCTCTCATCTGTAGTAAAACTGTGTGTATAGTCCGAAATCCGGCTCGTTATTCTGAGCGAGTTTCACAAAAAGTACTTCTTTTTAGATTATATATTAAATTTTATGGTTGAACAATAGCGAAATTCTATGTATAATACTAGAGCACGAAAGTTTTGTGGAGACGTATCGAAGAGGTCATAACGAGCCGCACTCGAAATGCGGTCGTCGGGTAACCGGCGCGTGGGTTCGAATCCCACCGTCTCCGTTGAAATGAAAGAGCGGAAGTCTGATAAACAGGCTTCCGCTTTTTTATTGAGCTTTTTCAATTCTTTCTTGATACTCGCGTCCTCTTTCCGGCAGAAAAAGACTGAACGCCGTCCATAGGAGCGGAGCGGCACAGCATATTGTGAGCGCGGATTTCAGATCCATAGACGCCATTAACGAATTGACAAGAATACTCGCCAAGGTTCCTCCAAGATTCATGAAGGTAATCATAAACGCGATTCCCGCGTTGATCGCCGCCGGTGAAAGTGTCCCAAGTTTAAACGGAAGAGAAAAGCCGATTGGGACAAAAGCGTACGCGCCAAATCCCGCGATCGCGAAAATGACACAGAGCAGCGGGAAGTTTGAGACATTTATTCCCGCGAAATACACTACACAAAGTACTATTCCCCACGGCCACAACATCAGTTTATCTTTTCCAATTAAATTCGCGATTTGGGGAGCCAACAGGCAGGAAATCGCTGAAAACAACGGAATCATGCCGGTAACAATTCCCGCCTGTGTTAATGACAACCCCAGATTCTCTGTCGCGTATGTCGGCCAGAATGTCATAAACGCGATCCATACAAATGTCGTTCCCGGCCATCCTAAAGTAAGAAGCCAGATTGATTTTTCTTTAAGCGCGTCTTTCAGCGGAATTAGAAATGATTCTTTTTCTGCGGATAATTCAACAGGGTGTTCCGTATTCTCTCTATAACTCGCGAACCAGACAATCGCCGCGGCAGAAGCCACTCCGCCGAGAACATACATCATATTTCTCCAGCCGCCCAGCGCTCCGACAAGGGCTGTAATTAACAGTGTGCCGATTACCTGACCAGAATTACAAAAGAATTGTTCATATCCATTTACTACAGTAATTTTCTTCATCGGAACCCAGCTATCTTTTATTAAAGCGAGCGGGCCATTCAATCCTGAGCCTCCTATCGCTAATAAGATTCTGGCAATAATTATTACAGGCATGGTCCACGCTAATCCATGCAGAAAACTTCCGGCAGCCACACCGATCAACATAAATCCGATCAGATATTTGGGTGATACTTTATTGGCCGCGATCGAAACAGGTATTGTCAATATAACCTGCGTGCCAAATGTTACTGTACTGAGATAACTTATTGTTTTGAGATCCAGTCCCAAATCTTGCCGGATCATAGGTATCATCATGCCTACACCGTTTGAAAATAGAAAGCAGATCGCGATCGCGACCCAAGGGCATATTAATAATATCCATCCTCGTCCTTTAATTCTATTATCATTTTCCACCGCTTAACCTCATTCGTATAATATCTTTTTATAATTAAAAGCTCCTTTAACTGTCCTTGATTATAACAGATATGGAGTGTTAATCAAAATTAATATCCGGATTCATCTGCGATGGTGTTTTCCAATCAATTCCATATTTCTCTTTAAGAACGCGTTTCTTTTCATGCCAGAAGATATGAATCCAACTTGGCTCAACGCCAAACGGCTCTTCTCTTTCCGATTCTTCTTTTTCAAACTGAAGCTTTCTCATTTCCATCCGCTTACGCGCTTCTTCGTCGATTTCATCCGAAATCGCTTTGTAAGCGGCGGAATCCTCTATTGGATCGTGTTTTATTTCCATTTGGCGCCTCCAGTTCATGATCTTTTTTCTGGCCCACTAACTTTCTTCATCCAGCCACACAAATTTCTTCGTAAAGCCCTTGAATTTCGTCTCCCATTAAGCAAAATTTCCAGCAGGATAAAAGAACATGTCAATTTACCGCGAAAACTTACTAAATGGGTGTAAATAAGTCTCTTGAAGGTCACTGCCAGATAATCCAGGCCAAAAATCAGCCGCGTCAGCGCGCGTCGTCTAACAAGCAAGTTAAAGCGCCATTTTACCTATTCCCCAGTATCTCCTTCAGTTCCCGCGCCTCTTCCTCTGACAATGTAATCCCTTTGCCCATCTTCTCGTGATCCGGCGACCAGTCGCGAATGTCATATTTGGGCTTCGCCCCGTTCCAGCTGACCAGATTCAGTTCCTTGCGCCAGCCTTTCGCGTTCTCCGAAAGAACGCCCAGTTCCTCGATGATCTCAAATGTGATACTTCCCGCCATGTCGATTCTCCTTCGTCGTTATTCATATTTTTCCGTGTAGGAAATGTCTGTATGAATATGATGACATAAAAACGGATTTATGGCAACTTCATACCGCGAAAAAGCGGAGGCCTGAAGGTCAGACCGCCGCTTTTTTCGTTTGAGATTTACTGTCATTTTTAATGTATAGGGCACTAAGCGCGATTGTAGGAATCAGCAGAATCGCTAATCCGACAGCCGCCCCCAGAAAAGTCTTTTCCGTTGTGACGTGAAGAGCCCCGAACACGACCGGGGACAGGAAAATGCCGCAGTTGCATCCTGTGTTTATCATGGCCACGCAGAACATCCTGTTGTAATCCGTCGATTCCATCGAAGCGAAGTAATTCGCCGCCGGAACCATGGTCGTGAATCCCAGGCCGCAGAACACTCCGCCCGCGCGAAGGAGAAGCAGCGATGGGGAGAAATAGCAGATCAAGGTTCCGACCACGCTCAGGACGACTGCCAGACTGTACGTCTGCTGCCGCAGTTTCGGGATAATAAAGCCGACACTACAGCCGGCCGCCAACCCGGCCAGTCCATAAAATGTCGTAACGTAGCTGGTTTCCAGGGAGCCGCCAAAGCCCCTCACGTCGACCAGCATAGATATATTCGTGTTAAACGCGTAGATCAGAGTATTAAAAATAAGAAGAAGCGCCGTGTAAATCCATATGCTTGAAGGAATTTTGTCTCTTTTTTCTGTTCGCGATTTCTTCGGGTCCAGCTTGCCTTCCGGCAGGAGGAGAATTTCCGCCAGGATAGCCGGAATCATCAGAAGAAACACCAGATAAGCGTTTTTCCATTCCTTTACCGACAATTGACCGCTGATCCACATGAATACCATCGCTCCGCCGCTGATAAAGCCGCCCTGCATACCCAACAGGATGCCGCTTTCGCGCTCATTATACGTGTCACAGATCAATCCGGGGACACAGGGAACGCCAACACCATTGACAATTCCCAGCGTTCCCGAAATAACGATCATGCTTATAATTGTCGGGTGATAGAAATATAATAAAATGCCGGCGAACAGGTTGATTATACCGGATATAATAATCAGCCGTTTTTTAGAAATATGAGGTGTCAGCCACTGCATACATATTGAAATGACGATTTCCACAAGGCATGGCATTGTCGTAAGCATCTGAATGGAGAGCTTCGACGCCTCGGGAAATGATTTCGCCACATTCGCGAGAATCGGAGTCGCCGCGGCATAGCTCATCATTACGAATGATGCCGCCAGCAGCCCGATTTTTCCTTTTAATCCGCCCAATTTTTCACCCCTCTATGAACTTGTCTGTTTCAATTTTTCTTTTTCCAGAGATATTTTCCCTTCTCGCCTTTAAGATAAGAAAGTACTTCCTCCGCCATCATCGCGCCCGACCAGTTGTCAACGTCTGATGTGAGCCCCGCCATGTGCGGCGTAAGCGTGACATTTTTCATTTTCAGAAGTGGATGATTCGCTGGAATCGGCTCCTTCCAGTACACGTCTGTCGCGGCGCCGGCGATGACGCCATTTTCCAACGCCTCGACAAAATCTTTCTGATCGATCACGGCCGCTCTTGCCGTATTGATCAGGTAAGCTGACTTTTTCATTTTCGAGAACCAGTCTTTGTTAACGATCGCTTTGGTGGAGGGAAGAACCGGCAGATGGACGCTTATGATATCGCTTTCACGCAGCATTTCATCAAGATCAACCGCTTTCGCTCCAGCCGCTTCAATCGCGGCTTTTTCCATATAGGGATCATACGCCAGAATTTCCATACCGAACGCCGCCGCGCGCTTCGCGACTTCCCTGCCGATCGCGCCGAACCCGGCGATACCAAGCTTTTTGCCATAGAGCTCAAAGCCTATTCCGTAATCTGAAAAGGGATGCGTCTCATCGAGCGGGCCCCAAATCACGTTTTTCACGTCGGGAACGTCATAAATATCTTCTACCGCCGGGCCGAGATGCCCGCCATTGTGTAATCCTTCGCTCGCGAGGCAGATATGCCTCGCCGCGGCGATCATAAGGCCTATTGTGAATTCCGCTACCGCTACGCGGTTCCTGCCGGGCGTATAAGATAAGGAAAGACCCGCGGACTCAATCGCGTCAAAATCAACCGTCACCGGCGTTCCCTTGGCCACGCCGATAAATTTCATACCCGCGTCCGCCCACGCCTTGATTGTCTCCGCGCCCGCGTATTCATCGCCCAGAACGATCAGCTCATTGCCCGCGCATTCCGCGCGTGTTCCTTCTTCTGTCACTCTTCCTTTTCCGTGCTTCAGTTCTCCGCAAATCGTTATATCGCACTGCTTTCGGATCTCCTTGAGATATTTTTCCGGAAGCGGCGCGCATAATGCCATTTTCCTCATATTTTTCTCCAGTCCGCGTCCTAAAACGCCTTATACAGGATTTTCATGATGTCATCTTTTTGTACGCCGCTTCTCGGATTAAAGCCAAGAACCGGCTCCTTTAACGAGTCATCAGCAAGCGCGTCCAGATCTTCTTTACGGATTCCCTGCTCGGACAGTTTCTTAATTTCCAGCTTCTTTGTGAGTTGTAGAAGCTCGCGGGACAAAAGGAGCGAGTCTTCTTCGATTTCCCCGCTTAGCTTTAATCCGATCGCCCGCGCGAGATCGACCATTTTCTCTGGGCATGACGACGCGTTGAATTCCATTACATACGGCAGAACCGCCGCGTTCGCCATTCCGTGCGCCAGCTTGAAACGCGCGCTCAGCGTATGCGCGATCGCGTGTGTCAGGCCCAGATTCGCGTTGGAAAAGCTGAAACCGGTTATGATACAGCCAAGCATCATTTGTTCGCGCGCATTTTCGTTTTTTCCATCCTTTACCGCGGTTTCAAGATTTCCATACAGGATTTCGAGGCCTTTTAACGCGTTATATTCCGTAAGCGGTGTCGCCATGTTGGAAATATAGCTTTCAACCGCGTGCGTGATCGCGTCCATGCCGGTCGCGGCCGTCACGGAGGGCGGCACCGTAAGTGTAAGCTCCGGATCCGCGAGAACCATAGACGGCATAATTTTATTATCGATGATAACGTACTTAATAACTTTCTTTGTGTCGATCAGGGCGCTGACATTTGTGATTTCGCTGGAGGTTCCAGCGGTTGTAGGAATCGCGATCAATGGAAATCCTGGATTTTTCACTTGATTAATCCCGCCATAGCGCTCGATCGGCCCGGGATTTTTCATAAGAACGTTGATCGCTTTCGCCAGATCGATACTGCTGCCTCCGCCCGCGGCGATAAACGCGTCCACTTCTTCTTTTTTCGCGATTTCGGAAGCTTCCCCGACTACCTCGTTCGTCGGATTGGGAATCACGCCGTCAAATATCACGTACGGAATCCCGCTTTCTTCTATCAGTCTGACAACCTTTTCCGCGATTCCCGCGGCCTTCACTCCGGCGTCATACACGATCATCACTTTCGACGCGCCGACTTGTCTCAGCATATCCGGAAGGCGTTTCAGCGCGCCTTTTCCAAAGGTTATATTACTGTTAACACAGAATTCATATGCCATCTTCGCTCTCTCCCTCTATACTGCCTGATCCGCCGCGATCAATTCTTTCATTTCACGAATGCCTTCCTCCGGCATCGGCTCAAACACGCCGGCCACCCGCGCGTAATACGCGGTCATCGCCATTTCTTCCGTATAGATTGCCGCCATCATCGCCGCTTTCATGTTTTTACCGCAGCTGAACATGCCGTGGTTCTTGATCAGGACCGAGCGGCCCTCCGCGCCAAGCGTTTCCAGAACTTTTCTCGCGACGTCATCTGAGCCCGGCATGGTAAAGGGCACGATTCCAACCGGATAAAACTCGGTCTGCGGCGGTGTCGTCGGTAAAAGCTCTCCGCTCATCGCGGCAATCGTCGCGAACATGCCATGTGTATGGACAGTCGCCCGGACATCCTTCCGTTCTCTCATGACCAGCGTGTGCATAGGCACTTCCGAGGACGGCTTAAAAGGTCCGTCAAGCCATTTCCCATTCATATCCACAATCGCGATCTGATCCGCCGTCATGTGGGTGTATGAAATGCCGCTTGGCGTAATCGCGATCACGTCATCCGTATCGTCGCGCATGGCGATATTTCCTGATGTTCCTTTGATCAGTCCTTGATCGACCGCGTCCAGAATAGCCTCCAGCACAATATTTCTTGTTTTCTCGTATTTCATATGTTCTTCCTTTCTGCTTTAAAAGCGTGAAGTGAATGGTAAGCTGTTGTTTTCTTATGGTTCAACAGTACCGCGATCGTTTGATTCTCTCAAATCCAGTTTTTCCTCTTTGAAAAGGAAACCGTTTCTGATAAAATAGGATTAATTATAAACCTTTATTCCGGAGGACAGAATGAATCAGGAAAATCTCACTTTACGTCAGAAGAAAATACTTCATTTCATGAAAAACACGCGCGGATTTGTCACCAGCGGGGAACTCGCGAGGCACTTTGACGTCTCGTCAAAAACGGCCCGGAATGATATCGCCGGAATCAACCGCGCGCTTTCCGGAACCGGAATAAGCGTTTATTCCGAAAACAGCAAAGGCTTCATGATGACAGAGGACAGCCGGAAACGCCTGAGCCTGATTGGGCGCGCGTCCGGCGCTTTCCTGACGAAAGAGGATCGGTGCCGCTTTCTCTCGATTCGCCTCTGTCTCGCGGATAAACCAATTAATCTCTACGATCTGGAGGAAGAAATGTATGTCAGCCACACGACATTGGAGCATGATATCGCGGAGCTGCGCCAGCGATTTACCGAGCGTCCGCCTTATATCAAGCTCCTTCAGTCCGGCGATTACATACATTTCGCGTACGATGAGAAAAAAATCCGCTTTATCCTGAATTATCTCTTCAGCCGGGACTGGGATTATGACGCGCGCGGGAACGCCTACTACAGCTATAGTTATTTTACGGAAGAGGAAATGAACCTCATCATGAGCGAGGTAAATGACCATCTGAAGCAGCAGAATCTTCAGATGGAGGATCCCAATCTCGTCACGCTGAATCTGGCGATCGCCATCATGAAGAAGAGACTCGAGAATGGTCACACGCTTCCGGACGCGCCCGCTCTGAAACGGACGGACGCCGCCGCGGACCGGGCCTGCGAGGTCATGCTGAACTCGCTGGAATTTACGCTGAAACGAGAATTTCCGCGTGTCGAGCGAGATGAAATATATAAAATCATCACGGCGGGACATTTACTCGACACGCGCTCGCTCACTGTCAAAACCGCGGACAGGATTTTTGACGCGGAGACGATCGCGATCGCCGATGAGTTTCTGGCCGCCGTTCTGGATACCTTCGGCGTCGATTTCCGCTCGGATGAGGATTTCTATATCACGCTTCTGCAATTTCTCCGTGAGCTGAGAATGCCGGATCATACGTTTCATGATCAGGGCAATCCGAACGAGTTAAAAAGCCATCTGTTCATCGAATTCGAAATCGCCTGGCTCCTCCAGTCTGTTGTTACCCGGCATGGAAACGAGACCGTGGACGCCGCCGCTTTAAAATATCTGGCTCTCTGCGTGTCCGGCGCGCTCGCGTTTCTCAGCGAGCGTAATGAGGAGCGCAAATTTAAAACAGTCATATGCTCACACCTGAACTACCCCGCGATCTGGACTCTGAAGCGTAAAATACTCAGCTCTTTTGGCATGTATATTAATATCACGGATCTTTTACCGGTCAATTCCAGCAAGTCTTTTTCTTTTGACAATACGGATCTTGTGCTTACGACCGTTCGCAAGCCCATTACGAGCCACCCGGGAACATACGTGATTCCCATTTCCTCGTATCTGTCGCCGGAAGATTATCTGTCTCTGGAGAAATATATCAGCGACCGGCGTTTTTCCCGGTTCTGTCCCGTGTCTCCCGAAGCGCCCTCTTTGAATGAGCTGCTTCAAAACGCGGTTTACCACGCGAATTATGAGAAACGCGACCGTTTGGGCTGGATTGACGCGTTATCCCAGGATTTTGAGATGGATCATCTGGTCACTTCCGCGTACGCGGAGGATATTAAGAACAGGGAGAACATCCTCGGTTTCGCTGCCAAACCTGCTATAACGCTTCTTTACTCACGCGAGCCGGCGGCGGAAACTCGTCTTTCCATCGCGATTTTGAATCACCGCGTTATTTGGGACGCGTTCAAAATACGAGTCATTATCATGGCCTGTTTCGCGCCGCGGGACATCGGTCTTTTGTTCGCGCTGCTGAAAACTTTTTATTCTGATCTCTATGATGAGGAAAAGATCAAGAGTATCAAAACCAAAGACGCTTTTTTGAAATTTTGCGGGCTTACCGAGTCACTTCCCGCAGCGCCTTCAGATCCGCGTCCAGATCCTGATACATTCTGACATAGAACGGGAAGAGCTCGTCATACACTTTTTCCCATTCTGGGTCAGGTTCTATGACTTCCTTGACCCGGATGATTTTCGTGACCGCCTCGGTAAGATCCGGAAAAAGACCGACCGCGTGACCCGCTATGACCGCGTCGCCCACCGGCACGTCTCCTGAGCGCTCGTCCAGCAGACAGACCGGCATATGGAGCATGGAGGATTTAATCCGCGACCATAACCGGTTTCTGGCGCCGCCGCCGCATATCCGCAGCGAGTCCGCCTTCGCGCCCGATATTTTCACAGTTTCCATAACATGGCGCAGCGCGTATGACGTTCCCTCATAGACAGAGCGTATCATATCCGCGCGGCTTGTGTTCATGCCTATGCCGATGAACATCGCCCGCGCGTAATCGTTCCAAAGCGGCGCTCTCTCACCAAGCAGATAAGGGAAGAAAAACAATCCGCCCGCGCCAGGCTCCGACTGAATCGCCAGCGCGTTCAGATAGTCAAAAATATTCTTTTCTTCCGCTTTCGCTTTCTCGTTTTCCTCAGCCCCCATTTTCTCAATGTACCATTTCAGCGCGGCGCCGCTTGTCTGAATAGGCGCGTCGAAAATCCAGGGCATTCCTTCAATGGCGCAGGGTCTCGTGACAACCGGAGCGTCCGGGACGCTTTGCCGGTCACTTCCGGCGAATACGAGCGATGTCGTTCCCGAGGATTCGCCCGCCTCGCCAAGATGGCTCATACCGGTCGCGTACATGGACGCCATCGCGTCCGAGCATCCGGCCAGAACCGGAATCCCCTTCTTCAGTCCCGTCTCCGCGGCGGCCTTCGCGCTCACCGCGCCGATCACCTGATTGACCGGAACCGGCGTCGGCAGAAGTCTGTCCAGATCCGCGCCGACCGCGTCCCCGATTTCTTTTGACCAGGACATGGTCCCGATATCGAGGCACTGCGTTCTGGACGCCTGATCGAGATCCATCGAGTACTCGCCTGTCAATTTGAAATTTACAAAGGAACTCGCCTGCAAAAAGCAGGTGGTCTTTTCAAACAGCTCCGGCTCATGGCGTCTGAACCACAGAATCTTATTTGGCAGAAACGCGACGGATGGCTGCCCGCCCACGATCGAGACAAAACGCTCTTTGCCGATTTTTTCCAGAATTTCCCCCATCTCTTTCGCGGAACGTCCATCCTGATAGGTAAGCGCGTTACGCAGAGGCTCTCCATCGCGCCCGATCGGCAAAAGCGTGACCGTATGCGAGCTTATGGATATGCCCTTGATTCCGTCAACCACGTCCGTTCCCGCGGCGGCCGTGATCTCACGGAATATCTCCACCGCGCTTTTCCACCACGCCTCGGCGTCCTGCTCATGCTTGTCCTTGTCCAGCTCAATAAAACGATTCGGTCTGCTCGCCTCGGCGACAATTTCTCCGTCTTCTCCCATGATCAGAGCCTTGATGTTCGTCGTCCCCATGTCCATTCCAATCACATAATTTCTCGCTTTACTCATAGCGCTCCTTTCCATCAGTCACGAAAAAGACTGCTCCGAACATAAGATAACAAAAAACCGCGCGCGTGACAAAAACGCTTTTTCCTTTAAAAAGTGGAATTTTTCGTTTCCACATTGTCGCGGAAATTAATGGTTTGATAGAAACCTCATAAATCATTAGTCTGATAAGTGTAAACAACATACAAAGAAACGGAGGTTTTTTTAATGAAAATGAAAGCGGCTTTGATGTATGGACCAAACGATATAAGAGTAGAAGAAACGGAAAAACCCCTCTGTCCTCCGGATGGACTGATTCTTAAAATTATGGCGGTCGGGCTCTGCGGGTCTGATATCCGCAACCTGACAACAGACTCCAGAAAAGGAGAGTATCCATTTATATACGGGCACGAAATTGTTGGTGTCGTGGACGAAACCGGTCCGGATGAAAAGCAATATAAAATCGGCGATCGTCTTTTCCTGTTTCCCGGGACCTATTGCATGGAATGCGACGATTGTGTCAGCGGTCACAGCGAGATTTGCGAAAATGTTGAAAAGGGTCTCGCGGGGACCGGTGGTTTCGCGCAATATATCGCGGTAAAAGGCAAGAAAATCGAGCTTGGCGGTATTTACAAAATCCCGAAGGATGTTTCCTATGAGGCCGCCAGCTTAGGAGAGCCTCTTACTTCTGTGTACGCCTGCCTGGAAAATATCAACGCCGGTTACCCGGACACTATGGTCATCATCGGCGCCGGGCCGATCGGCTGTTTTATGGCCACTCTATCCAAAATCCGCGGCGTCAAAGAAGTCATCATGATTGACATAAATGAAAACCGTTTAAAAATGGCTCGTGATTTCGGCGTGGATCATATTATCGACAGTTCCAGAGAAAATCCCGCGGAGGCTGTACTGAAGCTGACCAACGGAAAAGGGGCGGATAAGGTTATTTCCGCGACTCCCTCGAACGCCACACAGACACAAAGTATCGACATGGTCCGCAAAGAAGGACTTGTTGTGTTTTTCGGCGGCGTTCCCAAAGGCTCCATGACCGAACTGGATTGTAATAAAATTCACTATAACAACATCTGGATCAAAGGACATTTCGGCGCTTCCTATATCCAGTCGAAACGCGCTTTCGAGCTGGCGATCTCCCACCAGTTCCCGGCGGAAAAATTCATTACGCGTATACTGCCTCTGGATCGGATCAATGAAGGAATTCAGCTTACCCGGACCGGAGAAGCGATTAAAGTTGTTCTCCATCCCTGGGATTAAAAATATTTTCGCGGATTACGTAAGTAATCCGCGAATTTTCATGGAAACGTCGTGATTCGCAAGCCTGTCTCTTCACGCAGCTCGTGCTCAATTTCCGTAGCTGTCCAGCCCGGTCTTAAGAAGCGCAGCGTCCTCAGGTTAATCTGATCTTCCTTAGGGAGCGACAATCGGAGCTCCGCTACCTCAAGTTCGGAAATCCAATTTTCCGCGATGTTTCTCTGAACTGTCTCCGCGATATCACTGATAATATACAATCCGTTTTTCTCTGTTCTGAGCGGTATTTCCCATTCATCTATCTGCTCGCGTTTATTTTTATAGAGCTCGCATTTAATCTCGTTTCCCACAAAACTGACTTCATAAATATATTTACGTTCCATACTCGCCTTTCTCCTGTTGTTATGATTCTTTTGTCGCCTTTCCCGCCAGAATCCGCGCTGTCAGCTTCGGCACGATCTTGTTCAGGTCTCCGACAATTCCGTAATCCGCCACGTCAAAGATCGGCGCGCTCTCGTCCTTGTTGATCGCGATGATCAGATCGGACTCTTCCATACCTGCCACGTGCTGGATCGCTCCGGAAATTCCGATCGCGAAGTACACGTTCGGGCGAACGGTCTTGCCTGTCTGACCTACCTGAAGCTCTTTCGGCTTCCAGCCGGAATCCACAACCGCGCGGGAGCAGCTTACCTCGCCGCCGATCGCTTTCGCCAGGTCTTCCAGAATCTTGAAGTTCTCCGGGCTCCCGACACCACGGCCGCCGGAAACAAGGATCTTCGCGTTCATGATATCGACTACGTCGCTGACCGACTTCACGATCTCCATGATCTCGACGTACTTGCCGTCAGGCGTGAATCCGGGGTTGAACTCCTCGACTACGGCCTTCGTTCCCGGTTTCTTCGCGTTCTTTTGCATTACGCCGGGTCTTACTGTCGCCATCTGCGGACGGTTCTCCGGGCAGGCGATCGTCGCGATCGTGTTGCCGCCGAACGCCGGACGTGTCATAAGGAGCTGGTTGTGCTTCTGCTCTTTCCCGGGGATCGGGTTAAGAGGGAAATCACCGATCTCCAGCTTCGTGCAGTCCGCTGTAAGGCCTGTCGCTACTCTCGCCGATACTCTCGGGCCTAAGTCACGGCCGATCGCCGTAGCGCCGACAAGCATGATCTCCGGTTTGTATTGGTTGATCACGGACGCCAGAGCGTGTGTGTAAGGCTCTGTTCTGTATTCCTTAAGCTCCGGGTCATCGACCACGATGACGCGGTCCGCGCCGTATTCCGCCAGCTTGTCCGCCAGGTCTTTTACCTGGTATCCGATCAGGACGGCCGTTACCTGTGTGTTAAGCGGCGCCGCCAGTCTCCCGGCCTCACCGAGCAGCTCGTAAGCGATTCCGCTGAGCTTGTTATCTACCTGCTGCGCGTACACGAATACGCCTTTATATGCTTCAATATCCATTCGACTCACCACTTTTCCTTTATCTATATGATATGCTTCTCGTCAAGTTTCCCCATGATATAGTCCACGGAAGCGTCCGCGTCGAGATTCACGATCTCGCCGGCGCCCTTTTTGACTTTATCAGACGCTCTCGCGATCTTCGTCGGGGATCCGTTCAGTCCTACGTTCGCGTCATCCAGCGTGTCCAGATCCGCGCGTCCCCAGGTCGTGATCTCCGCGTTGCACGCGTCGAAGATTCCGCCCGGTGTCATGTATCTCGGCTCGTTCAGCTCAGCGAGAGCTGTCAGAAGGCTCGGCATCTTAACTTTCAGCACGTGATAACGGTCCTCGAACTGACGCTGCGCGATCACGTAGTCGCCTTCGATCTGGATGTTCTGTGTATAGGATACAAGCGGCAGTCCCAGGTGCTCCGCGATCTGCGGGCCTACCTGCGCCGTGTCGCCGTCAATAGCCTGACGTCCGGTAATGATGATGTCATAGTCCAGCTTGCGGATCGCCGCGGCGATCGTGTTCGATGTCGCCCATGTGTCCGCTCCGCCAAGGACGCGGTCCGTTACAAGGATCGCTTTGTCCGCTCCCATCGCCAGCGCCTCGCATAACACGTCATACGCTTTGGGAAGGCCCATGCTCAATACGGTTACTTCCGCCCCGTACTGGTCTTTCAGTCTCAACGCCGCCTCAAGTCCCGCTTTATCATCCGGGTTCATGATCGCGAGCATCGCGTTTCTGTTCAGTGTCCCGTCCGGGTTAAAATGCACGCCGCCCTTTGTGTCCGGCACCTGCTTTATACAAACGATTACTTTCACGATTGGTTTCCTCCTCTATTTCAACAGGTTGGCGGAGATTACCATACGCTGTACCTCTGAGGTACCCTCGTAGATCTCCGTGATCTTCGCGTCTCTCATCATACGCTCTACGTCGTATTCTCTGATGTATCCATATCCGCCGAACAGCTGTACCGCCTTCGTCGTGATATCCATCGCCGCCTCGGCCGCGAAAAGCTTCGCCTGAGCCGCCTCGACGCTGTAGATCTTCTGTGTCGCCTTCGCCTGAGCTGCCTGGTAGACCATCAGCTGCGCCGCCTGCGCTCTCGTGGCCATATCCGCCAGCTGGAACTGCGTGTTCTGGAACTGTCCAATCGATCTGCCGAACTGTTTTCTCTCTTTGACATACTTCACGGCCGCGTCCACAGCGCCTTCCGCGAGTCCGAGCGCCTGCGCCGCGATACCGATACGGCCGCCGTCCAGCGTGTGCATGGCGATATGGAAGCCCTCGCCCTGTTTGCCAAGGAGGTTATCCTTCGGAATACGGCAATCCGTGAAGATCAGCTCATAGGTCGCTGAAGCGCGGATACCCATCTTCTTCTCTTTCGTGCCGAACGTGAAGCCCGGTGTTCCCTTCTCTACGATAAACGCGGAGATCTCTTTGATCTTGCGGCCTCTCTTCTCGATTACGCCCGTGACCGCGAAGATAATGTATGTGTCCGCGTACTTGCCGTTCGTGATAAAGCATTTCGAGCCATTCAATACCCACTCGTCACCATCAAGAAAAGCTTTTGTCTGCTGTCCCTGAGCGTCCGTGCCGGCTCCCGGCTCTGTCAGACCGAAAGCGCCGAGTTTCTCGCCCTTCGCGAGCGGCGTCACGAACTTCTGTTTCTGCTCTTCGGTTCCGTATGTAAGAATCGGGTCAATACAAAGTGATGTGTGCGCCGAAAGAATAACGGAAGTCGTCCCGCATACCTTCGCGAGCTCTTCCACGCACATGATGTACGTCAGAACGTCACAGCCCTGTCCGCCATACTCTTTGGGTACCGGGATTCCCATTAATCCGCTCTTGGCCATCTTTTTAACGGTCTCTTCCGGAAAACGCTCTTCCTCGTCGATTTCCTGAGCGAGTGGTTTTACCTCGTTCTCAGAGAAATCTTTAAACAGGGTACGCGCCATCCTGTGTTTCCTGTCCAGTGTAAAATCCATCCGTGTTTCCTCCATTTTGTGTGCTGCTGCTTTGATAATCTATTATTTAACGATATATTGATTATATTACCTTTTTTCGGATTTGTATAGCCTCGTTTTGCTGTTTTTCTTGTATACAATCCGCGGAAATCAAACTTTATCAAAAATAATTTGTTTTCGCGTGAAAATTGCCGTGAGTGTTGTGAAAATTGCTGACACTCGCCGCGTGCCTGCGGCGTGCGTGAAATGGTGAGCAATCGCGATGCCACTGCTACCGCGCGCGCCATAATTTCCGCGGCACTTCCATTTTCAATGCAGAAAACTGCCGCCTCAAACCGGGTAGTTGGTTTGAGGCGGCAGTTTCCAGGGGTTATGGCTATATCAAAATTTTAGAAGATGCCAATTTTCTTTAATTCATGCACAGACTTCCACCCTTCGCTGAGCGGCTCTTTCATGCATGCTTCAATTTCATCTCTGTCGCGGAATGTAAAGCCGTCGATCGGAGCTGTTCCTGCCGGGAAATCGGCAAGGATATCATCAATCATCTTATTAATATAACGGCAGATTGCCAGGATCGGTCTCTTTGCTTTGTAAGCGTCGCCAAGGGTCGGCTTGCCAACAACACCTTCCGGTGTGCTGTAACGCTCGATCATGTTCTGACCTTCACCCTCTGACCAGGTATGAGGACGTCCGTAATCATCCACGGATGTGTCATAGTGACCTCTGAGAGTAAGAGATTTCGGGTTGGAATCAACGCAAACGCTCATGTCTACCATTTCAGGGAAGAGCAGGTTCGCGACAGCGGTCTCCGCCTCATCGGCGTGGATAAAGTGCGTCTTAAGGGAATCTTCTCTGTCAATGGGAATCCAGAACTCACGAATCGCGCGGTGCCACTCAAGCTCAGATACTACACGGGCAGTCCGAAACGTTTGAAGAATTCCTGTACAGCCGCCTCAAGCATCCATTTATGTCCATGGTTGTTCACAAGGATGAATTTGCGGAATCCATCATCCCAAAGACCGGCCAATGTGTAAATAATTGTCTCGCGCACTACTTCCTCGCTCATGATAACAGTACCGGGCATTCCTACATGATGATAAGGGTGACCGCCATAGTTCAGCGGAGGAAGCGCTACAGATACTTCATAACCAAGCGCTTTTGTGCGGCGGCGTACCGCTTCGCAGATGCCTGTGCACATATAAGTGTCAAGGCCGGAAGGATTGTGGATACCATGATTCTCTGTGCAGCCGATGGGAATCAGGACAACATCGTTTTTCCTTCTTCTTTCGATTACTTCGTGGCGCGGAGTGTTCTGAATGTAAGTTCCCGCCTTGCCCAGCTCGCTCATGTGCATGCTGGGAATCTGATACTCTTCCTCAAGTTTTTTCTCTACCTCTGAGAAAGGCATGTCAAATACTTCTTTCTTTAATCTTCCAATGGGATTGTCCTCAAAAACGATTTGAGGATAAGCTGTGGTTAACCATTTGTCAGCCATAATAATTCTCCTTTTCTTATGATTTAGTTTATATGTTCAATGGATGACCCCGGTTCTCTGATCATCTCCGGCAGTCTCCAGAATAACCGTGGCTTTTTATCAGCCGTTCAGGCGTTTCTGATAGATTTCGCGGATTTCCTCGTAACCGAAAGGAACGTAATTTCTTTTCAGAAGTCTCTGCTGATTCTCGACCGCGCTTTTCGCGAAGTCCTCAACATCGTCCTGTGTCGCGCCGAAGGAGCTCATTGTCTTCTTCTTCAGGATCACCGCGAGCAGTCTCTCAAGAAGCATAATCCCGGTCAGGCCTTCTTTACCGCCCGCGAATCCCGCTTCTGTCATGACATTCTTGAGCAATTTATCCAGCTCCACGATCTTGCCATCCGGCTTCATTTCTACATATTTATATAAAACATCCGTGAAGAACTCGTAATTGCTTTCTCCGTGAGGCACATGATACTTCGCGCCAAGCGCGTAGCTCAAAGCGTGTACGGCCGCGCATCCCGCGTTTCCGAAAGCGATTCCTCCGAAGTCACTCGCGATCAGGTAATTCCTGCTCTCCTCAAAACGCGCGTCCTGGCCTTTATCCGCTATATGACAATAACCGGTCAGGATCATCCGGATCGCTGCGATGGAAAAGATTTCCGTGTAGGGCGTGCAGTCCGGGCTTAAATAGGATTCTACCGAGTGGATCAAAGCGTCGATTGAGCTCGTCGCGAAAACATAATAAGGGAGACTATTCATAAATTCCGGAATCAGAACGGCGTAATTCGCGTACATGGAGGGTGATCCAAGGCCCATCTTCGTTCCTTTTCTGGTTCTGTTTATAATAGAAAGATTCGTGACTTCACTGCCGGTTCCGCAAGTTGTCGGAATAATAATCAATTCTCTTTCTTTCTGAAGCTCTTTTTTATCGAAGAGGGCGTCTACGCTGACCGCGCCTTCCAGAACCATGACCTTCGCGATATCGATGATCGTGCCGCCGCCTACCGCGATGACTCTTTTATAATTCGCCTTCCCCATTTCTTCCAGGATCTGATCGATCATGACATCCGTCGGCTCGCCGGTTCCGTACTTCTCCTGGAAAATACATCCGCATTCCAGATTCGCCTTCTCCATGATCGGTCTGTATATATACTCGTTTGTCAGAATCAAGTCTTCTTTGCCCAGCGCGAATTCCTTCGCGAAATCCGCGAATGTGTCAAAGCTCTGAATCTCAGGTCTAACCGTTAGTTCTTTCATGATCGCCGTTCCTTCTTTCTCATACTCTTCTTCGCCGCGTTTACGATGCTTTCCGCGTCCATCCCGTATTTCTTCACCAGATAATCGGTCTTGCCCACCTCACTGAAGCAGTCCTTCATGCCGATATACTCCAGCGGTACCGGATAATCCTGACTGAGCGCCTGCGCGACTGCGGATCCAAGTCCGCCGATAATATTATGATTCTCGCAGCTTACCGCGCAGCCTGTTTTTCTTACGGAAGTAATCACTGTCAGTGTGTCAAGCGGTTTAATCGTGTGTATATTAATGACTTCCGCGCTGAATCCTTCTTTTGCCAGAATGTCGGCCGCGTCCATCGCTTCCTTGACCTCAACGCCGCTCGCGAAAAGCGTTACGTCCTTGCCTTCCCTCATGATGTCCGCCTGGAAAAGATTGAATTCATAATCGTCCCGGTCAAAATAGGTTTTCGCCGGCACCTTGCGGAAAAGTCTGATATATACCGGTTTATCATAGTTGTAAATCTGAGGAAGCGCTTTCGCCAGCTGCGCTCCGTCCGCCGGCTCATAAATGACCATTCCCGGTATGGACCGCATAACGCCGATATCCTCAAGTGTCATATGCGTTCCGCCGTTAAAAGCGGCCGCGATTCCCGGGTCTGTTCCGACAATCTTAACGTTCTGCTTCGCGTACACGATCGAGATCGTGACCTGATCGCAAATTCTTCTTGTCGCGAAGGGGCAGAATGTGAAAATAAAAGGTTTGAATCCATAGCTGGAAAGTCCGGCGGCCACCGAAGCCATATTGCTCTCGGCAATTCCTACGTCAAGCGCCCGGTCCGGGAACTCCTTGCGGAGCCCCAGTGTTCCGTTCGCTCTCGCCAGATCCGCGTCAATAACAACGAGTTTCTCGTCTTCCGCCATTTTCTCTTTCAGCCAGTCCGCCATAACAGCGCGCATTTCTTTTGACTCGTACATTACTTACGCCCCGCTTTCAGCTCTTCCAGAGCGAGTTTCCGTTCTTCCGGTGATATTGTGACATTGTGATTGTTCTGCCATTTCGCTTCGAGGAAAGATACGCCTTTGCCTTTTAAGGTGTTCAGAATAATCATAGAAGGTTTCCCCTTCTTGCTCTTGGCGTCGGTGATAGCGGAATCAATGGCGTCTACGTCATGTCCATCAACTCTGTATACATTCCAACCGAACGCTTTCCATTTATCTGTCAAAGGCTCAAGATCGTTGATATCGCGAATCTCGCCATCGAGCTGCATCTTGTTATAATCCGTAAAGCAAATCAAGTGATCCAGTTTCATATGGCCCGCGTACATCGCCGCTTCCCAGATCTGGCCTTCATCACTTTCGCCGTCACCGATCATCGCGTGGATATACGCGCCGTCGCCGGAAAGCCTTGATCCAATCGCGATGCCTACCGCGCAGGAAAGTCCTTGTCCTAAGGAACCCGCCGTCATATCGACTCCCGGTGTGCGAACCATATCCGCGTGGCTCGGGAGCGCGGTACCCGGCTTATTCAATGTCTTAAGCCAGTCCAGCGGGAAGTATCCCTTGTCCGCGAGTGTCGCGTACAGCGCCGGACCCGCGTGCGCCTTCGAAAGGATGAACCTGTCCCTGCCTTCCATCTTCGGATCCTTGGGATTGATGTTCATATGCTTGTAATACAGAACAGCCAGCGCTCAACCATTGACATGCTGCCTCCGGCGTGGCCTACGCCAAGCTCCCCGATCTCATCAATCGTAAGATAGCGGATTCTGGCGCACTTTTGTTCTAAGAACTCTCTTTCTTTCTGATCCATATTCTTACCTTCTTCTTGTTTGTGTTCCGTTGCTATACTTATTGTATCCTAGTGGTATACCATCGTGGCTATTTTTTTATCCACCTCGCTGTGAGGTGGATTGTTATCATGTTGTTGAATATTGTAGCACCTGTTTAAATCTATTGATATACGTTTGGTATACCACTTGTTGCTATTATAATAACTCGTTCTCTCTCGCTTGTCAATACATTCCGCTAAGATTTTAGAATAAATAATATCGTTCTTTATGGAGCTCCTTCACTTCGTTAATATGCTCGACAATCGCTTTCCTGGCGGCCTCCGCGTCTCGGTTCGTTACGGCGTCGATCATCTTCCTGTGCGCCCGGATCGCCATGTCGCGTACTCTGGTGTCGTCCTTCACAAGAATCGCCAACTGACTGATTTGGTCATAAATCGAGCTGATTGAATTCTTCAGGCGCTGATTTCTGGCGCCCTCCGCAATCAAGTTGTGGATTTTCATGTCAATCTTCATGAATTCTTCGTGGTTATCCTTGGAATAGGCCTCTTCCTGCTCTTCCATCAGCTCCTGGAGATTGCCCAGATCATCTTCGTCCATTCGCTCTACGAAGAGCTGAATCGCCATTCCTTCCAGCGCTTCTCTCAGCTCAAACAGCTCCAGCATATCCTTGAACTCAATCTTCTTGACATAGACGCCCTTGCCTTCAATAATCTCAACCATGCCTTCCCCCGCGAGATCCCGCAGAGCCTCGCGCACAGGAGTCCGGCTAACGCCCAGCTTCTCGCAGAGCTGCCTCTCCACCAATGGCGTGTCCTTCGTAACCGCTCCTGACACGATCATCTTCTTAATTCCATCATAGGCTATTTGTTTCTTCGATGGCTCAGGCGCGAACTTCGAAGAAGATTTCGAAGCGCTCTTCGCAACCACCTTAGTGGTCTTTCTTGTCGCTGTACTTTGCATTCTAAAGCCTCCAGTAATTTAATGGCATCTGTTTTGATTATATGGTATACCAAATGTATTTATTTGTCAAGCTGAACTATGTCAGTTTAACACATGGACTGGAGAATCCTACAAAAACTCGTAAAGAACCGCCCCGTTTATGAATGAGCCACAACTCTGAAGCCCGTCTCTTTACTCAGCTCTCGCTCAATATCCGACGGATCCCAGCCCGGTCTGAGATAGCGCAGCGTCTTCAGGTTCGAATGTTCCGTTTTCGGCAGCGACAGACTGACGCCCTCCACGTCCAGATCAGAAATTCTGTTCTCCGCGAGATGTCCCTGAATCGCTTCCGCGATATCATTCACAATATAAAAACCATTTTTCTCTGTGCGTGTCGGAATTTCCCACGCTTCCACCAGATTCCCACAAGTTTTGTAAAACTCACAACGAATCTGCTTGTCATTGAAACTAACTCCGTAAGTGTATTTACGTTTCATAGCTTACCACTCCCTCTAATAAATAGATTCACTGTTTTCAAATATCGTCTTGCTCGTATTCGTATGATATACTATTGGTATACCATTTGTTGAAAATTATATTACTCTCTTCGCGCTTACTTGTCAATACATTTTTTCGATAATTTTTGTCCAATATCTTCTTATATTTTTCACGCGAAAAGCGCGCCGCGCGAATGACTGGAAAATGTCATTTCGCGGCGCGCTCTTCCATTGTTTCTATTATTATTAGTTAATTAAGCTTCCATCTCACCAATCGTCACGACACGCTTTTCCAGGTAAGCCTTCTGTATCATATCACAGATTCGCAGACTTTTCGCCCCGTCATAAACTGTGACCTCCAGCTTCTTTTTTCCGTTGATACACGCGATCCAGTCTTTAATCTCGCATATATACGCGTTCTTCCATCTGGCAAGAAAAGTAGGCTCGACCGGCTGAGAGTACCCGTTTTCATAAAAGCACTCCAGACGTGTCGCGTTCGGAATATTATTAATCCGGATCGTGCCCTTCGTCCCGATAATTTCCGCGCTTACGTGACTGGAATTGTGTGTCCGCCCGACCTGAATCATCGCGACGGTTCCATTCTGAAAACGAGCGAGCGCCATCGCGTTGTCGTAGTCATTATACTTGGCGAATTCTTTTTCCACATAAGCCCCGCCGGCCGCGTATACGGACTCAATGTCACTGTTTAAGAACCAAAGAGCGAGATCCGCGTCATGGTTGCCCATCAGATAAAAGAACGGCGCGTACAACCCTTTACGGACATTCGCGATGTGGCCCGGAAGAACAGTGCTGGGATCCAGACTTACGCTTTTAAACATGATCACGTCCCCGATCTCACCCGCGCGGACGCGTCGCTTCGCTTCCGCGTAGGATGGGTCGGAACGTCTCATGAATCCAAGAGAAAAAGCTTTCACGTGATTTTCTTCAATAGCTTTCTCAATCTCATGGCATTCTGTTATTGTTTTCGCCAATGGTTTCTCGCAGAAAATATTGAGCCCGGCTTCCGCGGCTTTGATACACTGATCATGATGCGCGCCAACATTTGTAATGATCATCACCGCGTCCAGCTCTTTGTTTTCGAGCATTTTATCATAATCTGTATAGCCATAAGGTATATTGTATTTCTCTTTTATCTCTTTGACGCGATCCGCGCGGATATCGCATACAGCAATAATAGTCGCTCCGGAAACCTCTTCCAAAACGTTATTTAAATGCATCTCCCCAAGCGCGCCAAGTCCCGCGAGACCGATCCTTATATCTCCCATTCCGCTCCTCCTTTCAGAGCCTTTCCGACTTAAGCGTTAAGTCCCGTCATATATCCGTCCGCGATACCGGAAAGCGCGTTGCCAGGCTTTTTGGAATCGCCACAGTACAAAATCTCCGGCACGAGGCCTTTTATTTCCTCGTCAAGTCCCTTGACGGCCCGCATGCCGGTCGCCATCAAAACAAGATCGAATTTCGGCAACACGCTGTCCTCGTCATTTTCATGGATCGTTATTGTGCCGTCCTCGTTAATGCTTCGCGTAGAAGCGCTTACATGGATTTCCACATGATGCTCCTCGAAGGATTTCATCAGGAATCTTTTGATATTATCCGGCTCTTCCAAAGCGATGCCGTCCAGCATTTCTATAATCGACACGTCATTTCCGTGTGTCGCCAGGTAGTTTGCGGTTTCCGCTCCTACAAGTCCGCCGCCGATGACCGCGATCCTGCCGTTCGCCTCAACTTCCCCGCTGAGAGCCTCTGTCGCCAGCCTCACAAAAGTGTTGTCCTTGCCGGGGATCGGCGGCACGCTCGGCATACTTCCGTTCGCGATGATGACGGTGTCCGGTTTCTCGCTCTCGACGACAGCCTTATTGACCGCCGTGTTCAGAATGACTCTCACGCCAAGGCGGCGCATTCTCTGATCCTGCCACTCGATAAAGCTTGAAATCTCGCCTTTCCAGGGCGGTACCGCCGCTAAAGCGTACATGCCGCCGATACGATCTTTCTTCTCATACAATACGACTTCATGGCCGCGTTCCGCCGCCACGATCGCCGCCTCCGCTCCGGAGGGACCACCGCCGGCCACAAGGATTTTTTTCGGTTTATCGGTCTTTACGATCTTGATTTCGTCTTCTCTTACTGTTCTGGGATTTAATGTGCAGCCACCACATTTTCCCGCGTCGATCTGGCCTGTGCAGCCCTGCAGACACGCGGTGCAGCGGATAATGTCCTCGAAATCGCCTGCCGCCGCTTTGTTCGGGAGCTGGGGATCCGCGAGAGACGCTCTTCCCATGTAGCAGGCGTCCGCTTTTCCGCTTTTGATAATTGTGTCGGCGATCAGCGGGTCATTCACGCGGCCGACCGTCGTAACAGGGATATGGTCCACTACGGTCTTGATATCCGCCGCCATGTCCGCGAGCCAGCCATGGTTCATGACCGCGGGCGGAACCTGCATGTACCACGTCTCGTATACCGCCACGGAAACATTGACCGAGCTGATTCCTGCGTCTTCCAGGAAACGGACAATTGTCTTCGTGTCTTCTATATTATTGCCGCCGGCTACTCGCTCCTCGCCGGAAATCTTGTAATCAATCGGGAAATCCGCGCCGCATTTGCGACGAATATCCGCGATAATCTCAAGCGGGAACCGAAGGCGGTTCGTCAGGCAGCCGCCGTATTTGTCCGTACGTTTATTGGAATAAGCGGAAACGAACTCCGCCACCAGGTAGCCATGCGCTCCATGGATCTGCACGCCGTCAAAGCCCGCCTTTTTCGCCCGCAGAGCGGCGTCGCCGAACTTCTGTACCATTTCTTCCACTTCTTCTGTCGTCATCTCGCGCGGCATTTCTTTCTTCACAGGGCAGGGAATCGGTGAAGGCGCCACGATCGGGTATCCGCCGTTATCGACGCTGGTCGTCTGACGTCCGGAGTGATAAATCTGCGCGAAAATCTTCGCGCCGGCGTTGTGTACGCGGTCCGTCAGCTCTTTATGGCTGGCGATCTGTCCATCTTCCCATAATCCCGGCAAATGAAGATAAGACTTGCCGCTCGGATCCACGGCGTAGTCCTCTGTCACGATCAGGCCCCAGCCGCCTTTCGCTTTTTCCTCGTGGTAAGCGATGAATTTCTCCGTTGCCCGGCCATCTTCCGTACAGCAGTTCATAACCATCGGCGATACGATAAAGCGGTTCTTAATCTCGCAGTTTCCAATCATCATAGGCTGAAAAATGTTTTCTAACATAATAATCTCCCTTCCTGTTCTTGTTATCTATAATTTGTTATTTGTATTCTTTTTTTATTGATTTTGCGTACAATTTATTGCCAAATTTATATTTAAAAGTTATAATATACTTATCAATGTTTAAATATAGAAAGGATCGTTATGGCAAATTTTAAATATTTAAGGTTAGCTGAATGGCTGAGAAAAAATATAAACGACGGAACTTTTCCACCCGGCTCGAAGCTTCCCACGGAAGCTGAGCTATGTAATCAATTTTCCATCAGCAGGCATACGGTACGGCAGGCTATCGCGACCTTAACGGCCGAGGATCTGCTCCGCGGCACGCAGGGAAGCGGCACTTATGTGTCTTCGGAGTTTAAAATCGCTCCCCCGATAACGCCTGACTCGTCCGGCAGCTCCAACACTATAGGCTTGATTCTGATGGATAATCAGAGTTATATTTTTCCGGATATTGTCCGCGGTGTCTCGAATTATCTGGCTTCCCGCGGCTATCTTCTGAATATGGTCTTCACAGACGCGAACTACGAAACGGAAAGAAACGCTTTGGAGCTGTTCTTAAACAATCCGCCGGCCGGACTTCTTTTTGAGCCGGCGAATTCCGGGCTTCCTTCCATCAACTATCCGCTCTATGAGAAAGTTACCAGGGAAATCCCTTCCATCCTTCTGCATACCCGGAAATCTCCTCTGTGTCAGAACCTTCCTCTAAGAGACCGCGAGGGAAGCCGGATGCTGACCGATTATCTGATCGGACTGGGACACACGAGGATCGGAACTATCTTTACTTTTGATGAATGCACCGGGCAAGAGCGTTATCTCGGTTTTCTTGATTCCACCCGCGCCCATGACCTCGTGCCCGCGAAGGACGCGAATATATGGACCGCGCATCATAGAAGAGATGATTTGTTTGAGCCAATGGGCTGTCTCGCTCTTGATCGGATGTTGAAAAATGTAAGCGCTGTTGTTTGTCACGATGACCGCGTCGCCTACACCTTGATCACTTATCTCAAGCGTCGCGGTATCCGCGTGCCTGAGGACATTTCGGTGGTTGGCTATGATGACAGCTTCTACGCGACGCTTGAGTTTCCGCTCACCACAATCGCTCATCCAAAGGTCTCTTATGGCGAGAACGCCGCGAAAGCGCTCCTTAATCTAATCAAATCCCCCTTGGAGGTAGATGTGTCAAGCTACGCGATCCCCCCAAAACTCATCGCGCGCTCTTCCACCGCTCCTCCCTCCTCGGGAGATTGATTACAAAATCAGTTCTCTTTCTTTTCTTCCGCTTCTCTCTTTTGGCGTATATTATCGCCGCGGAATCCGACGATTGAGAATACAACTATAATCGCCATCAGCATAATCATAACAATGGTTTCATTCATGAACGAATCCTCCTTACTTTTTCTTCTTAGAGGCCAGCTTATCAATTGCCAGAATGATTGCCGCGTAGACGACCTGAATCAGTACGGCTTTTAAAGCGATATCAACAAACATAGTATCCTCCTTTACGCGTTTCCGTTTTTCTTCTCTTCGAGATAAATGCGATAGCTCTCCGACTCAAGCCACTCTTTGCTGCGGAAATAGCCGGGCTTGCCCTCGCAAACAAGATTGCCGACCAGCATGACTACAAAGGAGATGACCGCGATCTGATAAGCGATGTGAATGTTTGTGTACCAGGTCGGTAAAAAGCCCGCCCCGAAGGTAGCGATACACGCGACGATCCAGCTGATCAAGCAGGACGCGAGGCCGACCTTCAGATTGCGTTTCCACCAGAAGCCGAACAGATACAGCCAGAGTACCGGGATCATAAAGGAATAAATCCAGGTGAACATCAGAACGATCGTCGGCAGCGCCTGCGCCATAATTCCAACGTATACCATGCCGATTACAAGTCCGATACGGATATAACGCGTTTCCTCTTTATTTGTCATTTTAGGTTTGTAAAGCTTTATAAAGTCATAGGCGATTACTGTCGCGGAGCCCATCAGGAAACCGCCGTAAGAAGAAAGAATCGCCGCGCAGAAAGCCGCGAACAGGATTGCCATGAACCATTTCGGCATAATGGAAATCAACATCTGTGAACATACAAGCTTATTACTTACTCCCGCGAATTCCGGCATGGTGCGAGCCGTTAATGTAAGGCAGATGGAAATCGCGCCGATGATAACATTCATAGGGCCTACGAACCAGGCGATATTTTTCAGAGCTTTCTCGCTCTTACAAGCCGCCGCTGTCTGAATGGTCTGCTGACCAGTCATATGAGCGAAGAACGGAGCGATGCAGACAGGAATTCCGATATTCAGGAAGTGCTGTGTCCCGCCTGTAAAGGATATGAATTTCTCCCCATAATCCGGGTTATTCAGATAATAGTTACGTATTGTGTCAAAATTATGCCCCGGCAGTTTCCAGACAAGGAACGCTAACGCTCCGAACATACCGGCGTAAAGAATAATAACATTGATCTGGTTCAGCATCGCGACCTGTTTCGTGCCGCCGATAACAACATATAGAAATCTCAGCACTGTCGCGATCACGACACAGATCGGAAGCGTGATATTGGTAAGTGAGTTAATGATGATGCCAAGCGCCTGTGTCTCGAAGGAAGTAACCGCCCAGCCGACAGCGATATTGACAGCCGCCACGAGCAGCGCCAGCTTCGCGCCGTACAGCGTTGTGAGAATCTCGCCTGTCGTGGTAATACGCATACGTCTTGCCCAGCGGTAAATCGTTACCGCGCCAAGCGACATCGCGAAGCCGTTCGCCATAACATGCCAGATCTGCGCGCCGCCTAATGTCAGCGCTCCTTCCCATGTTCCCGTAAGATGACCGGATCCCAACAGTGTCAGGCACATCGTTGTGCCGACGGCCCATGTGCCAAGTGACCGGCCGCCAAGGGCGAACTCGTCCTCGCCTTCTTTATTCTTGGACTTTTTAGTTATAAACCATCCAACTACGCCGATCGTGATAATTTCATATAAAACGACGACGGTAATAATTCCTACTTGCATTATGATCCCCTTCCTGATATTGTAGACGCGTCAGGCTTTTTTAAAAGTAGCCCCTCTTCCGTCTCTCATATTCCATTAATTTGCTGTAGTTGCGACGCGCCACTTTACACGCGCCGGCTACATAAGATGGGATATCCAATTCATCCGGATTCAGTGTGTTGATATTCTTTCCGTTGAAATCATATTCCAATGACTTCGCCGCCTGAAATATTCCCGAACGCACGACATACGCTTTACCAAGATTTCCGGAGCCGGTACTCGTCATCCATATTTGCGTGTCTGTCAGGAATAACAGCCCCTTGTGACTGCCATAAACAATTTCTCGCGCGGAGCTTCTTACTTTACGATCCACTTTAGCCGTAACAAACTGCTGCTGAGTAATAAAAATACCATTTGCGATAAGCAATACACCAATAATAAGAATTACGTCCCATAAAGACATATCAACACACCCTTTCCGAAATTTTCACGCGTTACTTTACGAGCCTAAGCCTGCAGCGCGCCTTTGAGATGAGCCAGATCTTTTTTCAAAAGAGCGAGCTGATTAGAGATACTGTCGCCGCGAATAGGCAGATGGCTGTAATAGTTCTCCAGAATGACCCAGCCGTTGAAGTCCGAATTCTTGATGAACTCCGCCTGCTTCTCGAACTCCATGTCGCCCTCGCCGAGCATGCTTCCGGACATTTCCTTGATTCCGTCCTTGAAGTGAAGCTGGTTCACCATATGAGGATAGAGATCCTTCAGGTTCGACAGCGGATCGAGATGGCTGAAGTATTTATAGTTCATGGAATCAAAGAACACGCCGATGTTCTTCCGGTCTACCTTATCAAGTACTTTCTTGTGATCTTTCCACGCCAGGACTGTCTCGCTGGCGATCTGGATTCCGTATCTTGCCGCGCGGTCGCAGATATAGCGCAGGCCGTCCGCCGCGTTATCGTAATGCTCCGGCTTCGTGATGAAATCATCGAAAAAGTTCGGGATCATAATTGTGTCGATACCCATATCCGCCGCCACTTCGACAGCGAGATCAAAAGACTCGTACGCGATCTTGCCTTTGTCGGTATTAGGTCCTTCCACAAAAATATTGTTGTTCAGGTCATTGAGCACGATGGACGGAAACTCGATTCCGTATTTTTCCCCGTCTTCCATGTAACCTTCGCGAACAATCTTCTGCGCGAGAGGATAGCCGTTCTCATAGCTTCCCAACTCGATCTGCAGTCCGTCCAGGCCAGCGGCCGCCGCCACTTTTACCGCGTATAATCCTTCACCAGGCATGCCCCACTGTGTGCAGGCGAATTTATATTTTCCCATTTTAAGCTCCTCCATTTTTAAATGTTTATTCCATTACCTTGCCGCCGGCGATCAGAATGCCGTTGCCGTCGATATAAGCGGATCTGTCATCGCAAAGGAAAGCCACAAGCTCTCCGACTTCTTCCGGTTCCGCCAGACGTCCCATCGGTACCGTGTCCGTCATCTCTGAGTAAAACTCGTCCACGCTCTTGCCTTCCGCCTCGCCTCTCTCAATAAAAGAGTTGCGCAGAAGTGACGTGTTGATGTGTCCCGGGCAGATCGCCACGGCCGTCACGCCATACTGGCTGAGCTCCAGCGCCAGAACATGTGTCATCATGAGGATCGCCGCCTTGGACATGCAGTAGAATCCATTGGTGGACTCTTCCTTCAAAGCTGAAATAGATGACGTGCTGATGATTCTGCCTTCTTTGTTTTCCTTCATGTATCTTGCCACTTCGGAAGCGACAATATACGCGCCCTTGACATTCACGCCCATAATTTTGTCATAGGACTCGTCATCGCAGTCCGTGATCAGGCTGGATTTCACGATTCCGGCGTTGTTGAACAGGCAGTTGACTTTTCCGAACGCCTTGACACCGGCTTCCAGAGCCGCTTTTACCTGGCCGCGGTCCATCGTGTTCGCCTTAACGGCAATCGCCTCGCCGCCGGCCGCCTCGATATAAGAAACGGTTTCCTTCGCGCCCTCAAGATTCAGATCTACCGCTACTATTTTCGCGCCGTATCCCGCGCATACTCTCGCCGCCGCGCGGCCGATGCCTCCGGCCGCTCCTGTTACCATAAGAACTTTGTTCTGTAATCTCATTTTTCTCCTCCTTCCTTGAAAATGTTTTATTTATAAAACTGGCTGACCATTACCTTTCCATGACCCAGCTCTCGTTTACCGCTGTCCGCGATCGCTTTCGAGCAATCCTCCAGCTTATAGCGTCCCGTGATCATTTTCCGCATGTCGATCCTTCCGGAGCACATCAGCCGGATGACGGACGGGAATATATCGCTTCCCGCCTGGCCGAGAGATCCGACCACGCAGGCGTTCTTTCTGAGGAGGGGGCCGCCATCAAAGATAACGGGGCTCGCTCCGATACCGAGCTGAACGATCTTCGCGCCGACGCCGATGCATTTGATGATGTCCGGGTACACGTCGCTGAAACGTCCTGTCGCTTCCACAATCATGCCCGCTCCGAGGCCGTCCGTCAGTTCCATGACTTTATCTCCGGCGCTCGTTCCCTGCTTCTTCAGCTCTCTGGGGCTCATGACATAATCCGCTCCCATGTCCCACGCCAGCTGATCTCTCGCCGGGTTCGTGTTGAACGCGAAAATCTTCGCCGCGCCAAACGCTTTCGCCAGCGCTATGGACGCCAGTCCGATCGGGCCGCAGCCGAATACCGCCACGTTCGCTCCCGGCTTGATGCCGCCCGCGTTGATCTGGATTCCGCTGTACGCTACCGAGGTCGGTTCTGTCAAAGCGCCCGCCTCAAACGCCGCCATGCGGTCTCCGCCGTACACGTCCAGAAGGCCGTTCGCCACGCAGATGTATTTCTCGGGAACTACCGCGTATTCCGCGAATGCCCCGTCACAGGAAAGTCCTGTTTCTTCCAGATGCTCGCACTGGTTGAACATGCCCGTGCGGCACACGCGGCATTTGCCGCACCAGCGGATCTGCTCCGCCACGATGATGTCGCCCTTCTTGACGCCCTGAATCGCTTTGCCGATTTCCACAGCCTCGCCGCAGAACTCATGACCGAAAATTACGGGGAATTTCATATGGCTCGCGAAGGTCGAGTAACCTTCCGCGTCGCTTCCGAGGGCGTGCAGGTCACTGCCGCACACGCCGCAGGCCCCTACCTTGATCAGAATCTCGTCGTCCGCGATTTCAGGGATTTTCACGTCCTTGATTTCCGCCCGCACGTTTTTATACACGAAATCCGCCCGCATCGCGCGGTGCTCGTTGATCTCTCTCTCGCTCAATACATAATCCGGCTTCGGCGCCCAATCCGCCTCGCCTACAAACGCTTTCATCGTTTTTTCCATAAGATCCTCCATTATGAACCGCTCTATTTAGCGAATATCATCCCACGGGTAAAGAACTACCTCAAAAGCTTTTCCACTACGCATCGCTTCCAGGCCCTTGCCAAACTCTTTCAGCGGCAGCTTGTGCGTAATCAAATACTCAAAATCAAACAGTCCGCTGTTTAAGCCATTCGCGACAGCCTGCAGCGTGTTGTGCCCGATAAAGGTTCCCAGAACGTCAACTCCCTTTCTGGTGATATCGCACTGGCAGATCGTCTGCTTCGCGTTTGAGTTAAGGCCGAACAAAAGCACGGTGCCGCCGGAGCGTACGCATTTCAACGCGTCACCGATCAGCGTGCCGACACAGTCAACTACAATATCCGCGCCGCAGGGCATTTGCTCACGAACCTTCTCTTCCAGATTATCAATAACCGGATTGACTACAAAATCCGCGCCGCTCTTCTTGACATATTCCGTACGGAACTCGGAAACCTCGGAAACCATGACCGTTCCGGCTCCGCTTTTCTTGAACATTCTTGTATAATACATTCCGATCGGGCCGCCGCCGAGAATCAGGACTTTATCGCCCGGCATGATTTTAAGCTTCTTAAAGCCGCCCATTACGCAATTCAGAGGCTCCGCGAAAATCGCGCGGTCAATCGGCACGTCTTTATTGATCTTTACGACATTGGTCTCCGGGCAAACGCAATACTGCGCGAAAGCGCCATCGATTTCCATACCTAAGGACTTCATGTTCGGGCAAACATTATAATCGCCCGTGTGGCAACACTCGCAAACGCCACAGGCCAGATTATTATCCATAATCAGATGATCGCCCGGTTTGAAGCCTTTGACCTCCGGCCCGATCTCCGCGACCTCGCCGACCAGCTCATGCCCGATCGTTACGCCGCAGGTTGCCGGATATTCCGGAGGATTCGCCAAAATATGCACATCTGTGCCGCAGATGCTCGCGGCCAGTATTTTGATTAAAATATCATTTCCGTTCTTGATCGTCGGAATCGGCTTTTTAACAAGCTTGAAGGTGCCTGGTCCGGCGTAAATAATCGCGTCTTGATCCATTTTATAATCCCCTTTCGTTTCGCTCCCTAATCCTCAAATGTCAGCATAACCTTGAACGCCTCGTCCGGATGATTTACAGCCAGATCCATTCCCTTGTCCAGATCCTTGAACGGAATGTGATGGGAGTTCAAAGCGTCGAAATCGTATTGATCTTTAATCGCGCTCATGAAGCGGATTGTTCTCTGCATCCAGTTCTTCGTGCCGCCGGATCCCTTGATCTTAAGTGTTGACCAGATCGTCTTGCCGATCTCAACAGGAACCTTGCGTCCGATGGAATGACCGATCAGGTTGACTCTGCAGCTGTGACCCGCTACATCAAAGATAGCCGCCAGCGCCGCGTTGCTTCCGGAAGCCTCCGCGATTACGGAAGGTCCGTGACCGTCTGTCGCTTTTTTGATCTGCTCATAGTAATCCGCGTCCATCGGGTTCAGAACTACGTCCGCGCCGTACTGAAGCGCTCTTTGTCTTCTTACTTCGTTGACATCCGCCACAATTGTCTTCGCGCCGGAAGTCTTGCAGACCATTGCCGCCGAAAGGCCTACAGGGCCGGCTCCCATAACGAGAGCGTAATCGGAAGCGTCGATGTAACCGCCGTTGCCCCAGATTCCGAAATAACCGATGGAGAAAGTCTCAACCCAGGCGCCCATGTCATAAGACCAGTTGTCGGGAATCTTATAAGCGTATTCTTCCTCGATGATCAGATACTCTCCAAATCCTCCCGGTGAGTCGGGACGGAAGCCGAGCTCTCTCATGTTCAGGCAGGCGGACGGCATCAAGCCTTCCTTACAATTTACGCAGTGACCACAAGCGAGAACGCATTCCGCTGTGACCTTATCATTTACTTTCAGTGTGGAAACTTCTGATCCGACCGCCACGATCTGGCCGCCGACCTCATGTCCCGGTGTGTAAGGCGCGATGTCGTAACGACCCTCCGCTGACTCACCTTTGAAACAATGAACGTCAGAACCGCAGATACCACAAGATTTCGTCTTGACCAGGATCTGATTCGGTTTCAGCTCCGGTAATTCCACTTCCTCGATTCGCAGGTCTCTCGGACCGTGCATAAACGCGATGTTTGCTTTCATTTGTAATTTGTCCTTTCTTTCGAATATATTTGTATCTTTTTTATAAATTGGTGTGTGTATATGTATTTCTTAAATGTATATTATTCCATTTTTATCCCTTTTTCAAGCTGTTTTTATGTGAAAATGTACGTTTCTCTTATTTTGCCAATCCGATTTCTTGTTTTTTGTGCAACAATTTAAGTACATATTTGGTACTAAATTTCGCATTTGTACTTTTGTTGTGTTATTTTTACAGCTATTTCAGATTCCATTTATTAAAAATCTATAAAAAAAGCCGCCTCAAACCTGGTGGGTGGTTTGAGACGGCGGGGTTGATGTCCGCTGATTATTCACATAGAGTACGTTGTGTTTATTTCTCTTGAATTGGCGTAATTGTGAGTGTGTAACCTAATGGCACTAGTACCTTTAGAATAGTGTCTATTTGAGGAGTTGATTTCATACTTTCCATTCTGGCGATCGCCGGTTGCTTCACTCCGCTTAATTTCGCGAGATCTCGCTGCGATAATCCTCTTTGTTCTCTGGCTTCAATCATTTTGCCAATCAACATGACCTCAAATTGAATCTTCTGCCGTTCTTCCTCTGTAACACGATCATTATCCGCCATATACTCCGCGAAAGTATTAATTTTTTTCATTTTGCTCACTCCTTTCAAGAAAATCCTTGAGGTTCGCGCGCGCTTTATTTATTTCATTAGTAGGTGTTTTCCTCGACTTTTTAATAAAATAATGTAACATTACAAAGGTGTCCTCTTTCCAATAGAAAAAGAAAATACGGTTTTTTAAGGGTCGTAATTCCCATATTTCTCCATCAATATGTTTTACTATCGGACTTCCTATTCTCGTGCCATACTGTGACAAAGCGCTTAAATAAGTAAGAATTTTCTCCCTGTTAATTCTGGCGTCTTTATTCGTTTCCGCTTTCTCTTTGAGTTCATCCAAATAGTCTACTATCTCTGATCTATCATTTTTATCTCGAAAGAACCGTATTTCAAACAAATCGTCTATCTCCCTCTTTTTAATAATGATAACTTATTTGTTATCTAAAGTCAATAAATTTCACTTTAATTTCCTGTAAACCCATCTGCCGATCCATTCAATAATCTCGACAAACACGATCAAAATTACGGCTGTCAGCACCATGACCGGCGTGTTGAACTTCTGGTATCCATACGTCACAGCGACACTTCCGATTCCTCCCGCTCCCATCGCTCCGGCCATGGCAGTGCAGCCCAGGATGGAAACCATAGCGAGAATGATTCCGGACACGACGGAGGGCATCGCCTCCGAAAGCATCACGCGGAACACGACCTGCGCCTCGGAAATTCCAAAAGATCTCATCGCTTCTATAAGACCTTTGTCGACTTCCTTCATCGCGTTTTCGATCAGCTTCGCTATAAACGCCGCGGCTGACACAATGAGTGGCACGACAGCCGCCTTAACTCCAATCGAGGTTCCCGCGACGAATTTCGTAAAAGGAAGTAAAAAAATCATTAAAATCAGGAAGGGAAAGGAGCGAATCACATTCACGATAAAGCTGAACACCCCATATATAAAACGATTGGGGCGAATTCCATCTTTACCGGTAACAAGTAACACCACCGCGATCAAAAAGCCCAGCAGCGCGCCGAAAAGCGTCGTAATCAGTACCATCTGTATGGTCGCCGCGAACGCCGGCCGTAAAATTCTTTTCCAGAAATTCATTTGATATTCCGTTAAAAATTGAGACACGCTAATTCTCCTCTCCGTCCGCGTTATAATACCGCCATATGATATTATTTTCGCTCAAATACTTTTCCGCCTTTTTACAGTCCGCTTCATCGAAATTCAAAAGCAGCGAGCCAAGGTATTTATCTCTGTAGCGTTCCATTTCCCCGTTTATTATCGTAAAATCGACATTCAGGTCACGCGCCATTTTGCTGATGATTTTCCTGGAATCATTCTCTTCCGTGAGAACGATCTGAAGATTGGCGCCGGTCGTCTGAAGCTGAAACTTTTCCTCGCCAAGGAACGTCTTCAATACGTCAGGTTGATCCATGAACAACTCTTCCACTTGTCCGGAAATCACCAGTTTTCCTTTCTCGAGCAAAGTCACTTTCTGACAGATTTCCTTGATTACAGACATCTGATGCGTGACAATAATGATCGTTATTCCAAGCTTCTCATTGATGTCCCGCAGCAGACGAAGGATCGCGCGCGTTGTCACCGGATCCAAAGCGGAAGTCGCCTCGTCACACAACAGTATCTTCGGTTCCATAATCAGCGCCCTGGCAATCGCCACTCTTTGCTGCTGACCACCCGATAGCTTTCCCGGACGCTGTTCCAGCTTGTCTGATATTCCCACCAGCTCGGAAAGCTCCCGTACCCGCTTATCAATTTTTGCTTTATCGTATTTCCAACAACGGGCCGGAAAAGCGATATTCTCATAGACTGTTTTGCGGGAAAGCATCGGAAAGTCCTGAAAAATCATAGAGACGCTTTTACGGTAGTTCCTTAGCGCGTTCCGGTCCAGCTTGTTTACCTCGACCCCATCGATCTTCACGCTGCCGCCTGAATAGCTTTCGAGCCCGTTAATACACCGTAAAAGAGTTGACTTCCCGGCGCCGCTTTTACCGACAAGTCCATAAATCTCGCCGTCATTTACCGTCAAATCAATATTATCCAGAACCTTTAAATTTCCAAACGATTTTTCCAAGCCTTTTATTTCTATCATATTCTACCTCTTATCGGTAATCACAATATGGCAGATGCCGGTAGCGTCTGCCATAACAATCGCGTCTTATTGGATTAACTTCTAAAATACCGCGGTAAAGCCTGTGGAGGGCGCGACATACTGCTTCGCGGAATCCGAGGTATACGCCGTCATAATATCCTTCGCCCACTGCGTATCCTGATTCTCCGGCATGACACACATACCCAGAGCGAGAGAGTCATCCGTAAAGGATTTCAAAAGATGCTGTGTCGGATCCACGCCGGAAGCCGCCATTGTGTTCGAGGTTCCGATAATCAGAGCGTAGTCGTCCATATTCGTGTATTTCGTGTGATCCGCCTGTACGAACTCATAGTTGTGAGGATTATCAACGATATCCGCCACATCGTATAATTCTTTCTGCTCATCTGTCAGCTTGATGATTCCTACCTCCTGGAGTCTGCGAAGATCCAAATCAATATTCGAGGCGTCTGTCGCGATTCCCACGATTCCGCCCTCCGGAAGATTTTCAAGAGAATCTGTTTTCACGGAATAAATTCCCGCCCAGTAGTTCCATAAGGTCGGCTGAAGCATTACGATATTCGTGTTATTCTCGCTGTTATACGTGTCCAGAAATGGCCTGTGCTGATAAAAATTCGCGTCCAGAGAACCTTCTGTCAAAGCCTGATTGGGAAGAAAATAGTCGTCAAACGTCTTAAGCTCAACTTCATACCCCATATCCTCCAGCGCCTTTACTCCGGATTCCGCCAAATCCACGGAAACAGAGGATGTTCCGATCACCAGCTTCTTCTTCGCCATGTCATCGGCCGCGTTTGTTGTATTAGCCGCCACTGTCGCCTTCGCGCCGCTATTACCGCATCCGGCCAGCAGCGCCGCGAGCATGCCAATGATCACTACCACACTCAAAATCTTCTTTTTCATAACAATATCCTTCCTTCCGCGCCAAATGCGCGATCATCAATAATATTATTATGCTAGCATGATTATTTTTAATGTACAAATCAATTATCCTGATATGTAGGCACCGTTCTATTGGATTCATCTATAAATAAAAGAAGCCCGGCCCCGGACTTCCCATCCGCGCCTGACTTCCTGAATCAACGTCAAACTTACTATCCTTACATATGAACAAATAACCGCAATATCCATGTCACGCCCGCTCCGAGCGCCATCGTGATCGGTATAGTGATGAACCACGTCACGACGATGTTTTTGGCCACGGACCAGTTGACCGCGCGCAGACGCTTCGAGGCGCCAACGCCCATGATGGCCGAGGAAATGACATGTGTTGTGCTGACCGGCGCGCCGAAAGCCGTCATCACCTGAATGACGATCGCGGAAGAGGTTTCCGCCGCGAAACCGCCGATTGGCTGAAGACGGATCATGTTCATGCCGACTGTTTTGATAATACGCCAGCCGCCGATCGAGGTACCGATCGCCATGGACACGGCGCACGCTACTTTGACCACAAGAGGGACGCTGGCTCCGGTGGGGAGAACGCCGCTGCTGATCAGCGCGAAGGTAATAATACCCATTGTCTTCTGAGCGTCGTTGCTGCCGTGCGAGTACGCCATGACGGCCGCCGAGAGAATCTGCAGTCTGGAAAACTTCTGGTTGACAGCTCTCTGCGAAAAAGGCCGCAGAATCAGATACAGGAATTTCATGACCAGGTAGCCGGCGACCAGACCGATCAAAGGTGACGTGAACAGCGGCACGATGACCTTCTCCACGACATTGCTCCAGTAAATCACGTGAAAGCCGCCCGAGACCACGACCGCCGAGCCGATCAGACTGCCGATCAGGGCGTGCGAGGAACTGCTGGGAAGCGCCAGATACCAGGTGACCAGGTTCCAGATGATCGCGCCCAGAAGCGCCGCCGCGATGACGTAAATTTCAAGCGTTCCCTTCACGATACCGGAAGAGATCGTGTCAGCGACCTTGACGCTGACGAGCGCGCCCACGAAGTTGAGAGACGCGGACATCATAATCGCCTGCCTGGGCGTCAAAACTCTTGTTGAGACAGAGGTAGCAATCGAATTGGCCGTGTCGTGAAAGCCATTGATAAAATCGAACAAAAGCGCCAGCGCGACGACCAGTATGAGTGTTGTGCTAAACATTCTTTGACACGATCCCTTCGATTATATTCGCGACTTCCTCACACGCGTCCAGCGTGGATTCCATGGTTTCGATAATTTCTTTCCATTTGATGATCTCAATCGGGTCTTTCTCGACCGTGAAAAGATCATGGATGAGGCTGTTATAAAGCCGATCACCTTCATTCTCCAGCTTGTTGACCTCGATGACCTTCTCCTGAAGCAGCTTGCTGGTGCGCATCTGCTTCATCTCGTCCACAACGACCTTCAGTTCTTTGACGCAGGACGAAATCAGCTTCGCTGTCTCGACCGCGCGGGGGCGGATTTCCTGAATCGCGAACAGGTTCAGGCGCTGGGCCGCGAACTCGATATTATCCGTGATGTTATCCATCGCTTTCGTCAGGTCAAAAATATCCTCGCGGTCAATCGGCGTAATAAAAGAACGATTCAGTTCGTTAACCAGCTCATGAACGGTTTTATCGCATTTGTGCTCGTATTTCTCAATTTCTTTGATTTTATTGTCAACATCATTATAATTTGTCAGAAGATCCAGAAGGAGATCCGCCGCGACGCAAGTATCCTCCATCATGGACGAAAGCAAATCAAAAAAAACCAAATCTTTCTTTGTTGTTTTAAACATATTCAGTCTCCTTATTCAAACTGATTTCGCTCTTGTTATACTCCCCGCATCGTCAAGGCGATTCTCTTCTTCTTGAGATCCACGCTGAGCACCTTGACATCCACGACATCGCCGACACTCACCGCTTCCAGCGGGTGCTTGATATACCGGTCACAGATCTGCGAAATATGCACAAGCCCGTCCTGATGGACTCCGATATCCACAAAAGCCCCAAAATCAATCACATTGCGTACTGTCCCCTTAAGAACCATGCCTTCCTTCAGATCCTTCATCTCCATGACATCCGTCCTTAAGATCGGCCTGGGCATCTCGTCACGGGGGTCGCGCCCCGGTTTCTCCAGCTCGCTTACAATATCCTTAAGCGTAATCTCGCCGACGCCAAGCTCTTCCGAAATCTTCTTATAGTCACGGACCATCAGCGAAAGGCCCGTAAGCTTCCCGGCCGCCAGGTCTTCTTTCTTAAAGCCCAGCTTCTTAAGCAGCTTCTCCGCCGCCTCATAGGATTCCGGGTGGACGCTTGTCGCGTCGAGCGGGTTCTTGCCGCCGCTGATCCTCGCGAAGCCCGCGCACTGCTCAAACGCCTTGGGTCCAAGCTTCGCTACTTTAAGGAGCTGCTTCCGGTCTGTGAAACGGCCGTTCTCCTCCCGATATGTCACGATATTTTTGGCGATGGTTCCGCTGATTCCGGAAATATACGAAAGCAGGGGCGCTGAGGCCGTGTTCAGATCCACGCCGACACGGTTCACGCAGTCCTCGACAACGCCGTTGAGCGCGTCGCTCAGCTTCTTCTGGTTCATGTCATGCTGATACTGCCCGACACCGATGGAACGGGGATCGATCTTCACCAGCTCCGCGAGCGGATCCTGGAGACGTCTCGCGATCGAGGCCGCGCTCCTCTGGCCCACGTCAAAATTCGGGAATTCCTCTGTCGCCAGCTTACTCGCTGAGTAGACGGAAGCGCCCGCCTCGTTGACGATGATATACTGTACGCCCTTGACTTCCTTGAGAAGATCCACGATGATCTGCTCGGACTCCCGGGAAGCGGTGCCGTTTCCCACGGAAATCAAAGAGATATGATACTTCGTGATCAGCTTCTTCAAAGTATCCTTCGCCGCCTGGATTTTCGCCGGCGTTGTCGGCGCGGTGGGAAAAATAACTGTCGTGTCAAGCACCTTACCGGTCGCGTCCACGACCGCCAGCTTACAGCCGGTACGGAACGCCGGGTCCCACCCAAGGACCACATGTCCGCTGATCGGCGGCTGCATCAGAAGCTGCGTCAGGTTCTGCCCAAAGACATGAATCGCGCCATCCTCCGCCTTCTCCGTCAAGTCATTGCGAATCTCCCGCTCGATCGACGGCGCGATCAGACGCTCGTAGCTGTCCGTGATCGCCGCCTCCAGAACCGGTGTCGTAACGGGATTCTCTTTCCGGATAATCTTCTTATTAAGATAGCGCGGGATATCGTCCTCCGGCGCCGTAATCTTCACGGTCAGGATCTTCTCCTTCTCGCCGCGGTTAATCGCCAGAACGCGATAGCCGGCCAGTTTCGCCACCGGCTCCTCGAAGTGATAGTAAACCTCGTAAACAGACTCGGCCTCGTCGTCCTTCGCCTCGGACACCAGAACGCCCGCTTTCATCGTCATCTCGCGGATTCTGGTACGATAATCCGCCTCGTCCGAAATCTTCTCGGCGATAATGTCGCTCGCTCCCGCGATCGCCTCCTCCGCGGTCGCCACGCCCTTCTCTTCATTAATAAAGGACGCCGCGGTCTCCAGTAACGGTTCCTTCGTCTCCTGGGCCAGAATCAGATCCGCCAGGGGCTGTAAGCCCTTCTCGACGGCGATGGTCGCTCTCGTGCGGCGCTTCGGCCGGTAAGGACGATAAAGATCGTCCACGGCCACCAGTGTCTCCGCCTCTAGGATCTGCTTATTCAGCTCGTCCGTAAGCTTGCCCTGCTCCTCGATTACGGAGAGGACCTGTTCCTTCTTCTCCTCGAGATTGCGCAGGTACACAAGCCGCTCGTAAAGAGTACGCAGAACCTCATCGTTCAGGGAGCCTGTCACTTCCTTGCGGTAACGGGCGATAAAAGGAATCGTGTTGCCCTCGTCGATCAGCTTGACAGCCGCTTCCGTCTGCCCTTTCTTTATCTTAAGCTCTTCGCTTAATTTCGCTATAATATCCAATGGTAATCCTCCTCCTACTTGATAAATAATAACGTATTCCGCGTCAAAATACAAGATAAACGGCGAAAAGCGCACCGGATATCCCATAGGGTTCCGGAACGCTTTTCTAAGAGTGAAAATGACGCGGTACGAATCATTGAAACGGGCTGTTTTACGTTATTCGCCGATCGCTTCTGTCTCGATCACGAATTTGACGCTTCCATTCATATTACTCGATTTTCCGCTGTAATTGTTGTAGTTTTTACCGGCGTCGATGACCGCGTTCAGACGGTCTGTCAAATCGGTCACGTCGCCGTTGAAGGCCTTAACGATTTTCTGGATGCCTTCATCATTGTATTTGATCATGCCTTCATTCAGTGTCGTGGAGCCGTCCACGAGCTGGCTGATACCATCACTAAGCTGGCTGGAGCCGGACGCGAGCTGATCCCCACCGGACGCGAGCGTGTCGGCGCCGCTTTGGAGCGACTGAATACCTGTGTCAAGCTGTGAGGCGCCATCGGCCACCGCGGCCGCGCCCGCCACGAGCTGGCTGCTGCCGTCACTGGCGTCGCTGATGCCGGAAGCGAGTTGCTGAGTTCCGGCGTACAGCTGGTTGATACCGGTATTCAGCTTGCCTGCGCCATCGGAAACGCTTGCCGCTCCGGTGACCAGCGCGTTCAGACTGGAACTGCTGTTGCTGAGATCGGTCTGAACGCCCGTAAGCGCCTGGACCGCGCCCTTCGCGCCGCCCTCCTGTCCGCTGTAGGCAGCGATTTTTGTCGTCAAATCACTGATTGTCTGAATTGTGGCGGCGTCAAGGGTCTTCCCCGCGGCCTGCGTCAATACGGTCTGAAGCTGTGTCTCATACCCTTGTACAGCGGCGTCCGCCTGTGAAGCGGCGGCCGAATAGGTATTGATATTCGTCGTTATTTTATCGGAAGAGCTTTGCAGCCCGGACGCCAGCTGGTTCACGCCAGCGCTTACCTGCGACGCGCCGCCCGCGACCTGTGAAGCGCCGCTTACAGCCCCATTCGTCCCTTCATAACCGGCGACGAGCTTTTGCGCGCCGCTGTCCGCGCTGGACAGTCCGCTGTTCAAAGAAACCAGACCTTCTGACACGCTGTTCGCGCCATCGCTCAACTCGCTGGAGCCGCTCGCGAGAGTGCTGACACCGCTTTGCGCGGATTTCAGTCCCTCATTCAGAGAATCAATTCCTGTAGAGAATTCCGAATAACTGCTGTTCAATGTTCCGAGACCATCCGCGAGAGACTGCGTGCCTTCAAGAAGCGCGTTCGTGGAATCACTCAGATCGTTCACGTCTTTTTTGACATCACTGATATCGATATCCTTGGATTTATTGAGATCCGCGAGGACATCGCTCGTAACAGCGGTCATCGTGTTCTGCAGGCTGAAGTCTGAGACATCCGCCGTAATCTCCACGTATTCCGGGATCGTGACATCGCTGACCTTATCCTTGATGTCGTCGCTGATCGCCAGACTGTCGGTAAGTCCCGGCATCGCGTAGCCGAGCACGACCGTGTTGTCGCCCGTGTTGACCTTGGTGCCGTTCGTGACGGTCACGTTCGTGAACTTGGAATTGTCAAGATACACGCCGCTTACAACCGCGAAGGGCACACTGATCGTCTCGGTCTTCCCATCGATTGTGACTTCTTTTTTCTCGTTGTTCGTGTAATCGAAGCGGATCGAGACTTTGCCGCTCTTGCCCACGATCTCGTCCGGCGTCACGCTTTTTCCATCCAGCGTGTAGGAAATCTTAACGTCTACCGGCAGGGTCTCTGTCGATGTGCCCTGATAATAGATATCGTTGCCGCCCGCGTTCCAGGTGATCGACCCGTCCGCGTTCGTCGTGTAGGTCTCGTCGCCTTTGACGTTCTGGATGTTCTGGAGAGAGGTAGCGTCGTTAATGGTCTGAGCCGACAGCCCGTTTTTGAGCCAGTCGCTTACAGTTACCTTCTGAACGCTTCCGGCCGCGTCCGCGTTGACGAAAACGGTCTCCTCTTTTTTCTGCTCATCGTCCGAGCTCGTCGTCTGGGACGAGGACGACGTTGTCGATGTCGTCGAGCTGGTTACCGTCGTCTGAGCCTGCGCGTTGTCCGCCGCGTTGGAACGAATCGTGTAATAAGCGCCGGTTCCGCTTCCGGCCAGCGCCACGATAATGGCCCCCGCCAGAATTTTTGTCCGAATCTTCTTTCCTTTGACGTCATTTATTTTTTTACTCATTAATTGTTTGAATTCCTTAAGCTTCATAACCCGCGTCTCCTTCCTTGATTCCGAGTCTTTTCTCCTCTTTTAATTTCTTACGGATATCTCGCAGCCCTACGGTTGATTTAATAATAACCTTGTCAAAAATCATGTACATGGACGGCAGAATAAAGATTACGACCGTCATACTGATCAGGGCGCCTCTGGCCATCAGGATACACATGGAACTGATGATATCGATGTCCGAATACATGCCGACGCCGAATGTCGCGGCGAAAAAGCTCAGCGCGCTGACAAATATCGATTTAACAGAGGCCTGATGCGCGATGACGACGGCGTCTTTTTTCGTCCGGCCCATATTACGTTCCCGCTGGTACCGGCTCGTCATCAGGATCGCGTAGTCGACCGTGGATCCCAGTTGTATAGTTCCTATAATAATTGAGGCGATAAACGGCAGCTTCGTTCCCGTGTAGAACGGGATTCCCATATTGATGATAATCGCTTCCTCGATGACCGCCACCAGGATGACCGGCAGGGACGCGGATTTGAATACCATGGCGATGATGAAGAAAATAATCGCGATCGAGACGGAACTTACGACCTTGAAATCCGTATCGGTAATACTGATCAGATCCTTGGTCAAAGGCGCCTCGCCGACAAGCATGCCGCCCGAGTCATAGCTTTTAATAATAGAGGACAACCGCGTACATTGCGCGTTGACCTCATCGCTCGCGGTCACGTACTCAGATCCGATGAGCATCAGCTTATACTGCCCGCTCTGAAGCATATCCTTGATGGAGCTCGGCACCATGCTTTCGGGAATCGTCGGGCCGATCAGAGAATCAAGGCTAAGCACGAACTTAACGCCGTCCACGTTCTCCATCTCCGATACCATCGAGCGGACGTCCTTGTCATCCGTCGACGCGTCGACCAGTACCATATGCGTCGCGCTGACACCGAACTCGTCCTCGACCTTCGACTCCGCTACCATACTGGACAAATCCTTCGGCAGCGAGGTTCCTAAATTATAGTAGACCTGCGTGTGATTATAACCGTATACCGCCGGAATCAGAGCGATCAGAGCCACGATTGTGAACACCGCGTAATGGCGCGTCACATAGCCGGAAAGTCGTTCCAAAGGCGGAATCATTACTTTATGTCTCGTCTTCTCGATCAGCTTCTCAAAAATCAGAATGACGGAAGGCAGAATCGTGGTACAGCAGATTACGCCGAACAACACGCCTTTTGCCATAACGATGCCAAGATCCAGACCAAGGCGGAAAGTCATAAAGCACAACGCGATGAAACCGGCAATCGTTGTGACGGAGCTGCCGATTACGGACACGAAGGTGTTCGAAATCGCGTGGGCCATCGCTTTATCGTTGTCCCCCGGGAACAGGTTCCTGTTCTCCTCGAAGGAGTGCCACAGGAAGATTGAGTAATCCATCGTGACACCCAATTGCAGCACGGCGGCGATCGCCTTGGTCAGATACGAGATCTGCCCCAGAAAAATATTGGTTCCCATGTTGTACATGATCGCCATTCCGATCGTGAACAGGAACAGCAGCGGAATCATAAAAGAATCCATCATCAGCGCCAGAACGACAAAACTTAAGGCGACGGCGATCGCGATATAGATCGGCGCCTCCCGGTCGGCCAGCTCTTTGGTGTCGACTACGATCGAGGACATACCGCTCAGGAAACACTGCTCATTCGAAATCGCCCGGATGTCATGGACCGCCTGCATTGTGCCATCCTCCGAAGAGGTTTCGTCAAAAATGATCGCCATCATTGTGGCGTCGCCGGAATTAAAAGCATTGTAAAGCTTCTCCGGCAGCATAGATTTCGGAATCGTCAGATCCATCGCGCTGTCATACCAGATGACCTTGCTTACGTGATCGACTCCCTCGATCTTTGTCTTCAGCGCCGCGACATCCTTGTCGCTCATTCCCTCCACTACATATAGAGAAAAGGCGCCCGTTCCGAACTGATCCTCCAGAATATCCTGGCCCTGCATCGTCTCAATATCCTTCGGCAAATATGTAAGGACATCATAATTCACCTTCGTATTCAGGTAACCGAACAGCGAGGGAATCAGAAGAACGAGACCAAGTAAAAAGATCGGCACACGGAACTTCACGATTTTGTTTGCTACTTTCAGCATGATTTTCACTCCCAGTTTTCTAAGATAAAAAAATGACCACCGCTCATTTTTTACAACAGAATGGATTGTACCACCAAAATGACCTTTGGTCAATATTTTTTCTTGTTTTTTTATAAATATTAAGCTATAATATTTTCGAAAAGAACAGTATTCGGAAAGCCGGGACTTATTTTGGGAAAAGCGGAAGTAAATAAACAGAAGAAAAAAGAAGCCTTATTCAGTACCGCCTTCGATTTATTTACCTCGAAGGGACTGCATAAGACTTCTATATCGGATATCGTGGAGAAGGCCGGTGTCGCGAAGGGCACGTTTTATCTGTATTTCTCGGATAAATACGATCTGTGCGACAAGCTGGTCTCGCATAAGGCGAGTCAGATTTTTATGCGGGCGGAGCATGACATGGAGAAGACGCGCCTGAACTCGTTCGAGGATAAGCTGATCTATATCACGGATCATATTGTGAACCAGCTCAACGCGAACAAGCTTCTTCTGCAGTTTATCTCGAAGAATTTAAGCTGGGGCGTTTTCCGCTCGGCAATCGAGAAATCGGCTGTCAACGACGATTCCGAGTTTCTGACCGCTTACAAGAATATCCTGCGCGCCTCCCGGGAACGCTATCGAAATCCGGAGTTGATGCTGTTCATGATTATTGAGCTGGTCAATTCCACCTGCTACAACGCGATTCTCTACAATGAGCCTGTCGGGCTGGACGAACTGAAGCTGCATCTTTATCCGATCATCAAGCAAATCATGCGGGATGAGGAAATAACTGAGGGAGATTTAGACTATGGAAAGAACTGAGATACTTTCGCGCGTAGACCACACCTTGCTCGCGCAAGAGGCGACATGGCCTGATATTAAGACGATCTGCGATGACGCGGTCAAATATGACACCGCTTCCATCTGTATTCCGCCGTCTTTTGTCCGGGAAGCCCGGGAATATCTGGGCGATCGTATGACGATATGTACCGTAATCGGCTTTCCGAACGGCTACAACACCACGGCTGTCAAGCTTTATGAGACCCAGACCGCTCTGGCGGACGGGGCCGACGAAATCGACATGGTCATCAATATCGGCGCCTTGAAGGAAGGCAACGAAGGCTATGTCGCGAACGAAATCCGGACCCTCAAAGGTGTCTGCGGCAAGCGGATTCTGAAGGTCATTGTCGAGGCCTGCCTGCTGACAGAAGAAGAGAAAATCACCATGTGCCGTCTCGTAACGGAGAATGGCGCGGATTACATCAAGACTTCGACCGGTTTTTCCACGTCAGGCGCGACCTTCGAGGATGTCGAGCTTTTCGCGAAGCATATCGGGCCGAATGTCAAAATCAAGGCCGCCGGCGGTATCGCGTCCTTCGCGGACGCGGAGAAGTTCATCCGCCTCGGCGCTTCCCGTCTGGGAACGAGCCGCCTTGTCAAAATCATGAAATCAGAAGCCGCTGAGTGATCAGCGGCTTCTTCGTTATAGAATCTGTTCTGTTACGCGTTCTTACGGAGTTGTTCCTCGATTTGCTCTCTGGTCGGCAGGGACGAAATCGCGCCCTTGCTCTGGACGCAGATCCAGCCGCCGATATTGCCGTATTCCATCGCCATCCGCAGAACTTCTTCCGTGATATCCTCCGGTTTATTGACGTTCTGGATCAGAAGACTGGACAGGAAACCGCCCCAGAACGCGTCGCCCGCGCCGGTCGCGTCAACGGCGTTCGCCTTCTTGCCCGGCACTTCGATGACCTTCCCCTTGAAAAAGCATTTCGCTCCGGCGGAGCCCAGCGTCTCCACGACGAGGACAATACCGTTCTTCTTCTGCAATTCGGGAATATTCGCTTCTCCGCCCATCATCCCGACTTCTTCCTCGGAAATCTTGAGCAGATCCACGTACGGCAGGATCTCGAAGCATTTCCTCGCGGCCGCGTCCTGATCGTCATTCCACATCAGATTCCGGTAGTTCACGTCGAAGCTGACAAGCCGGCCCTTCTCGGAAGCGAGCCGCAGCGCGCGAACCGTAGCCGCCGCGGCTGGACCCTTCGATAAGGAGCAGGAGCCCGCGTGAACAAGCCTGGATTCCGCGATATCTTCTTCCTTGACATCTTCTTCCGAAAGCAGCGTGTCCGCCCCCGGTTTCCTGGCGAAGGTAAAGGTTCTCTCGCCGCCTTCCTTAAGCGTGACAAAAGCCATTGTCGTCGTCGCGTCTTTACAAAGCTCAGGCGCCATGACTTTTACCTTATTCTCTTCCAGTGTCTGTTTCAGAAAGCGACCGAAATCATCGTCGCCCAGTTTGCCGCAAAAGCCGGCGTCCAGACCGTTCCTCGCCACCGCGATCGCCACGTTCGCCGGCGCGCCGCCCGCGTTTCGGACATAGCTGTTCGGCTCATTGCCCGGAATAAAATCAATCAACATCTCACCGATACTGTAAAGATCCATACTTATCCCTCCGCTTCCCAGATTATAAAACTATTCTAGCACATCCGGGCTCTCCGCGGAAGACGCGGTTTCCGCCTTAACGAAAGAAAGACCCGGACTAGTTTGTCCGGGCCAGTTCAAGCTTCTTATGCAATTTACGCAGTTTTTTCTGATAAGTTTGTTTCACCAGATAGCCGCTTTTGTTATTGGGATAGCGCAGGTTTTCGATTTTCTCTTCCATCAGGTCGACCACGTCCGCGCCCTTCTCATCGCGGAACGTGAGTTTCCAGGAGCGTTTCTTGATCAGCTTGTCCAGTCTTTCCTCGCCCTCCGGCGCCATATAGGCGTACATGAGGATTTCCGGCCGGTCTTCTTCTTTGATTTTGCCCGACATTTTGAGAAAAAGCTTGAACATGTCATCGCTTCCGCCTACCAGGTATTCCAGGCCGGCGTAACTGTCCTGCTTCTTCAAAATCGTCTTCACGAGCTTCTGGTCGTCGCAGAGCACCGCGAGCTTCATCATTCTGGAGGCCTCGTTCTCATTACCCATGACCAGCTTACCGGCGTACTTACGCAGCGCGGCTTTGAGGAACTGACGGTCGGCGTAGCTGCCCGGCTCCGGAATAATCGCGGCTTCCAGAACTTTTTCCCGCTTCACGATACAATCGACGTAATACATCTTCTTCATGGAGACAAGATTTATATAAAGCGCCCGTTTCATTTCCTCCGGCGCGCATTTCAACGCGTTCTTCTTTAAAAGCTCCTCAACCAGCTGGTTGTTGCCGTTCTCCACGGCAGCCTTCAGCGCCCGGAACCACTCGTGGTCCTGCTCCTCGTTGCCGCTGTAGACTTCCCGTACGCCGCCGCGCAGATACAAAAGCAAATCATAACGCTGGCGCTCGACCGCTTCATGCAGGAACATGACGCCATCCTCGTTCTCATAATAAGGATTCACCTTGTGGTTCTTACAAATCTGGCAAATCCGTTCCGTTGTCTCTTTCGTTTTAAAAGGCAGAAGCTCAAACAGTTCTTTTTCCCATTCTTTCATATGTTCATCCCTCCTGTTCGATGAACATATTCTAAAATAATTTTTTGTTATTTCTGCGCGGGAAATGTGAACTTCGTGTGAACAAGCCGGTAGACCTGTTCCGCGGCGGCCGCTAGATTGGCTTCCGCGTTCTCTTTTTCCATCGCTTCCTCCTGTGTCTGTATCCGTCTGAGGATCGAAAAAAAGGCGTCAATTCCATTTTCATTGCAAACACCGGCCTCCGCTGTCACGCTTCCGGCCAGGGCGATCACCGTTTTGTCATATTTTTTGGCGAGTCTCGCCACGCCGATCGGCGCCTTGCCCATCGCGGTCTGCGCGTCCAGCCGGCCTTCGCCCGTGATCACGAGATCCGCTGTCCGGATTTCTTCCTCCAGACGCGTTTCTTTTAAAATCAATTGAATTCCTGACTCCAGCTTCGCGTTCAGAAAAGTCCGGAAAGCGAAACCAAGCCCGCCCGCGGCGCCGGTTCCCGGCCATTCCTCGTCAGCGTCCTGATACTTTATCTTACAAAGCTTCGCGTAATTTTCCAGCCACCGATCCATATCCGCGATCATCTCTACTGTCGCGCCCTTCTGCGGGCCGAAGATGGCGCTGCAGCCTCTCTCCCCGCAAAGCGGATTCGTTACGTCACAGGCAATCTGAAATTTGCTGTCCGCTAGTTCGGGAAGCGCGTTTCGATCATCTATCGCCGACAGATTCGCGAGTCCTTCGGCGCCGAGCGGAATCTCTTTGCCATCCGCGTCCATAAATTCATAGCCCAGCGCCTTCAGCATGCCGGTTCCGCCGTCGTTCGTGGCGCTGCCGCCTATCCCGATGATAAAACGCCGGCAGCCGTTTTCCAGCGCGTCTTTGATGACCTCGCCTACTCCGTAGGTCGTCGTCTTCAGGGGATTTCTCTTCTCTTTGGGAATCAGCGTGATTCCGGCCGCGCCGGACATCTCGATAATCGCCGTATTGTTCCCGGGCAGAATACCGTACTCGCATCGGACCGGGCTGCCCAGAGGGCCCGTCACGACCGCGCTTCTCATTTTGCCGCCCATTCCGGTGACAAGCGCCTCCACGGTGCCTTCGCCGCCGTCCGCGAGCGGTTTTACGACGACCTCCGCCTCGGGATCCGCCTTGAGAATACCGACTCTGGCGGCGTTTCCGGCTTCCATCGAGGTCAGGCTGCCTTTAAAGGAGTCTATCACGATGACGGTTTTCATACGAATCTAAGCAGCTCATCCGCGCTTTTTCTTGGCGGCGCGTTTCGCGGCCCCTCCGGGTAACCTGCGCAGATGACCGAGGTGACCTTCTGATCTTTCGGAAGGTCGATGATTTCCGCGATTTTCGCCGGGTCGATGATGCCGAGAATCACTGTGCCGACACCATATTCATAAGCGGCCAGGCAGAAAGCCTCCGCCGAAATGCCGGCGTCGTAGGTCTGCCATCTGTCTTCCATGGCGGTCGAGAAAGAGCCGTCCTGCTCAAAGCCGCTGACTCCTGTTACCACGGACTGGACAATCAGCTTGTCACAGCGGGTCATTGTCTTGGAATTCGGCGTGAAGCCTAGTACGGCGCTGTTCGCCAGTTCCGCTTTCTTTGCCGGGTTCTCGACGACTGTATAGCGCGTTACCTGCGTATTTTTCCAGGATGGCGCGTAAGACGCGGCTTCCACTATTTTCTGAATTGTTTCCTTCTCGATCGGTTTGTCGAGATACTTCCGGGTACTTCTTCTGGATTTGACGCATTCGATTGTTTCCATGTGACGCCTCGCTTTCCTCAGGTCTGTATATTGTGTTCTTGTACTTATGTTACGACCAATTTTTGATTAATTCAAGGGGAGAAATGAGTAAGGTGGAGTAGGGATTCGCGGCTTCGTATAAAAATACCCGGTGGCAGGTAAACTTGCCCCGGGTATTTCTCGTATATTTAATAAGACTGGTATAATCGCTTTCTAGCCTCTGAAACACTTATTGCCTCAGCTCCGTTAATTCTCTCCTGCTCTGCCTGCAGTACTTTCTTGCGAAGCTCTGATAGTTGCTCTCTCTCTTCTAATTCATTACAACGCGCTTCTGACGGCTCGATAGTCATGTTTATCACCTCAATCCCATTTACATATCAGTATTATATCATATATGTTATTAATGAGCGAGTAAACTTGCCTACGCTCCTACGCAATAAGCAGCGCTCCACCTCCTGGTCTGGCAAGCCAGACCAGGAGGCGAGGGCTTGCGCCCCATGAATCCGAAAATAAAAATACCCGGGAGCGAGTAAACTCTCTCTATGGGCGCTGGGGTTGGTGTCGCAATGGGGACGCGGACTCTTCGATAAATCGCTTCGCGCTTTATCGAAGGCGCGTTGCGCCTTCAAATAAACATAAAAAATACCCGTTGGCAAGTAAACTTGCCTCCGGGTATTTTTTATGTTTATTCTCAGTCCGCTTATCTCGACTATTCAATAACTGTAGCGACACGGCCTGAACCTACTGTACGGCCACCTTCACGGATAGCGAATGTAAGTCCCTGCTCCATAGCGATCGGGTGGATCAGTTCGATCGTCATCTCTACGTTATCACCAGGCATGCACATCTCAGTTCCTGCCGGAAGAGTGATGATACCTGTTACGTCTGTTGTTCTGAAATAGAACTGCGGACGATAGTTATTGAAGAAAGGGGTATGACGGCCGCCCTCGTCCTTCGTCAGTACGTATACCTGAGCCGTAAATTTCGTATGGCAGGTAACTGTACCGGGTTTAGCGAGGACCTGTCCTCTCTCGATATCTGTTCTCTGAATACCACGAAGAAGTACACCGATGTTATCACCAGCGCGGCCTTCATCAAGCAGTTTACGGAACATCTCAACGCCTGTAACAACCGTCTTCTGTGTCTTAGCCTTGATACCAACAACTTCAACTTCCTCGTTGACATGGATAACACCACGCTCAACTCTACCAGTAGCTACAGTTCCACGACCTGTGATCGTGAATACATCCTCTACAGGCATAAGGAAAGGCTTATCAAGCGGACGCTGCGGCTCAGGGATATACTCATCAACCGCGTCCATGAGCTCCATGATCTTGTCGCCCCACTCACTTGAAGGATCTTCCAGAGCCTTCAGCGCGGAACCCTTGATGATCGGGCAGTCATTGAAACCATATTCCTCAAGCTGTTCGGTAACTTCCATCTCAACGAGCTCGATCAGCTCTTCGTCATCGACCATATCGCACTTGTTCAGGAATACTACGATGTAAGGAACACCTACCTGACGGGACAGAAGGATATGCTCCTTCGTCTGAGCCATAACACCATCAGTAGCGGCTACAACCAGGATCGCGCCATCCATCTGAGCTGCGCCGGTGATCATGTTCTTGACATAATCGGCATGTCCCGGGCAGTCAACGTGAGCATAGTGACGTTTCTCTGTCTCATACTCAACATGCGCTGTGGAGATCGTTATACCACGAGCCTTCTCTTCGGGCGCTTTATCAATATGATCGAAATCTACAGCCTCATTACCAGCTACTCTCTCAGAGAGAACTTTCGTAATCGCGGCGGTAAGTGTTGTTTTACCATGATCAACGTGGCCAATGGTACCAATATTGCAATGCGGTTTCGTTCTTTCAAACTTAGCTTTTGCCATCTTGAATTATCCTCCTTAACAATACCCCTTATGGGGTTACTATTCTAATAAATCAGCTACCTATGATTATATTTCAAAAGGCTTGATTTTTCAAGCACTTTTATTATAGTACAAAGCTTACTTGCTCTGTCCTGACAGGATCTTCTCCTGGATGTTCTTAGGAACCTGCTCATACTTCTCAAAGAACATTGAGAAGTTGCCTCGGCCCTGTGTTTTAGAACGAAGATCTGTGGAATAACCAAACATCTCCGCCAGGGGAACGAATCCGCGGATCATCTTGCCGCCGCCGACATCGTCCATTCCTTCGATACGGCCTCGTCTCGAGTTGATATCACCGATTACATCGCCCATGTAATCCTCAGGCGTAGTAACCTCGACACGCATAACCGGCTCAAGAAGAATCGGGTTAGCCTTCCTCATAGCGTCCTTAAAAGCGAGGGATCCGGCGATATGGAACGCCATCTCACTGGAATCGACCTCATGATACGAGCCATCGTACACGTTCGCGTGGACACCGAGTACAGGGAATCCGCCAAGGATACCGGCTTTCGCCGCTTCCTCAATACCCTCGCCGACCGCCGGGATGTATTCCTTCGGAATAGCGCCGCCGACAACCGTCGACTCGAACTTAAACAGCTCTTCGCCGTTCGGATCCATCGGCTCGAATTTAACTTTACAATGACCATACTGGCCGCGGCCGCCTGACTGCTTCGCGTACTTGCTGTCGACATCAACTGATTTCGTAAATGTCTCCTTATAAGCAACCTGCGGAGCGCCAACATTCGCTTCTACCTTGAACTCACGAAGAAGACGGTCAACAATGATCTCCAGGTGAAGCTCACCCATACCGGAGATAATGGTCTGTCCTGTCTCGTGGTCTGTATGCGCGCGGAATGTAGGATCCTCCTCAGCGAGCTTCGCGAGCGCCTCACCCATCTTACTCTGGGAAGCTTTCGTCTTAGGCTCGATCGCGACATCAATAACCGGCTCAGGGAACTCCATGGACTCCAGAATAACCGGATGCTGCTCGTCGCAAAGCGTGTCACCTGTAGATGTCACCTTCAGGCCGATCGCCGCCGCGATGTCTCCGGAGTATACCTTATCCAGCTCGTGACGCTTATTCGCGTGCATCTGCAGGATACGTCCGACACGTTCCTTCTTATTCTTCGTAGCGTTCAGAATATAGGATCCTGAGTTCATGCTGCCGGAATAAACGCGGAAATACGCGAGCTTACCGACAAACGGGTCTGTCATAATCTTGAACGCGAGCGCCGCGAACGGCTCCTCGTCGGAAGAATGTCTTACCACTTCATTGCCATCCTCGTCTACACCGTCGATAGGCGGAATATCCGTAGGTGACGGCATGTACTCGATGACCGCGTCCAGAAGCTTCTGAACACCCTTGTTGCGGTACGCGGTACCACAGCATACGGGGATGATCGTTCCCGCGCAGGTAGCCTTACGAAGCGCCGCCTTCAGTTCTTCTGTCGAAGGCTCCTCACCATCCAGGTACTGAAGCATGAGATCATCATCTGTCTCACAAATCTTCTCAATCATATCTGTGCGGTAGGTCTCCGCCTCATCCTTCATGTCATCCGGTATATCCTCGATTGTGATGTCCTCGCCCTTCTCATCGTTATAGATGTAAGCGTCCATCTCAAACAAGTCAATAATTCCCTTAAAATCATCTTCCTTACCGATCGGAAGCTGAACGGGTACGGCATTCTTGCCAAGACGAGTCTTGATCATGTCTACCGCGTTGTAAAAATCCGCTCCCAGTATATCCATCTTATTGATGAATGCCATACGGGGAACATTGTATTTATCTGCCTGCCGCCATACGTTCTCTGATTGAGGCTCAACTCCGCCCTTCGCGCAGAAAACACCGATGGCTCCATCCAGAACTCGCAGGGAACGTTCTACCTCAACGGTAAAATCAACATGTCCCGGCGTATCAATAATATTAATACGATGCTCTAAAGCGTCCGCCTTATTTTTATTGTGATCCTGAAGGGTCCAGTGACAAGTTGTGGCGGCGGAAGTGATCGTGATACCTCTCTCCTGTTCCTGCTCCATCCAGTCCATGGTAGCGGTACCTTCATGTGTATCACCGATCTTGTAATTAACGCCAGTGTAGTACAGGATACGCTCAGTAAGTGTAGTCTTGCCGGCGTCAATGTGGGCCATGATACCGATATTTCTGGTCCTCTCTAACGGATATTCTCTTCCAGCCAAAGCTTATCCTCCTAACTAAAATCTGTAATGCGCAAACGCCTTATTAGCCTCTGCCATCTTGTGCATGTCTTCTCTTCTCTTCACGGAAGCGCCTGTATTATTCGCTGCGTCCATGATCTCATTCGCCAGTCTCTCTTCCATCGTCTTCTCGCCTCTAGCGCGTGAATAGGATGTGATCCAGCGAAGAGCCAGAGCCTGTTTTCTGTCGGCTCTTACCTCGATAGGCACCTGATATGTGGCGCCACCGATACGTCTTGCCTTAACCTCGAGTGAGGGCATGATGTTGTTCATGGCCTCTTCGAACACCTCGAGCGCCGGCTTGCCCATCTTATCTTCCACTCTTGTGAAAGCTCCGTATACGATCTTCTGAGCTACACCCTTCTTACCATCCAGCATGATGTTGTTGATAAGCTTGGTAACCACTTTATTATTGTACACGGGATCGGCTAATACATCTCTCTTCTGTGTATGTCCTTTACGTGGCACGGTCCTTCCCTCCTTAATATTCGCGGAATCATGAAGCGCTCTGTTCCGCTCTCCATAAATCCTTCATTAATTCATCGGTACTCACATGTGTCGTTCTACTGTGTTCGCGCTTGATACTTACGTAATAGAATGTTGTTTCCTTCTATTGAAATTCACCTGCAACCTACAGGGGTAACCATAAAATACCAGCACTTAAACAATCAGAGTTCTGTTTGTGATTCGACTTTGATTATTTCGCGTCCTTAGGCCGTTTAGCTCCATATTTGGAACGCGCCTGTCTTCTCTTAGCTACGCCTGCCGTATCAAGTGTACCTCTGATGATATGGTATCTTGTACCGGGCAGATCCTTGACTCTTCCTCCGCGGATCAGAACAACGCTATGCTCCTGAAGGTTATGACCTTCTCCGGGGATATAGCTTGTTACCTCAATACCGTTGGAAAGACGTACTCTGGCGATCTTTCTAAGAGCTGAGTTAGGTTTCTTAGGGGTAGCGGTCTTAACTGCGGTGCAGACTCCTCGCTTCTGCGGTGAGTTGGCGTCTGTAGCTCTCTTCTTCAATGAATTGTAGCTTCTGAGAAGCGCGGGAGCTGTCGATTTCTTCACGGAAGTCGCTCTTCCCTTTCTTACTAACTGGTTAAATGTTGGCATTCTCTTGTCACCTCCTAAAGTATACTGTGGTTGCTGTGTTAAAATCAGCTTTCGCGTGTCAATACATTTTAATACACGCTATAATAGTATATTCTTTCATGTGTAAAAAGTCAAGATTTTTCCGCGATACCGCCGTTTTTCGCGACACGAATATCCGCCGCTTGCTTTTCCGTCTTTTCTGTGCTAGCCTAGGAACATCCAAACACTTAAGGGAAGGAGACGCCTATGGAAACACCTATGGTTCCCTATGACCCTCTCCGGCTTTCAGGCCCGGACTCCGAGGGAAGCGGACAGAACTTTCGCGATAACAAGCCTGACTTCGAGTTTATAACGAAACGGACAGGACTGATTGGTCTTTTCGCGGCGCTGCCGCTGTATTTTTATCTGCTGCCGGACGTGATCCTGCCTTATCCGGTGAGCTGGCTGGCGTATCGTTTCGGTCTGACCGATCCGGACACTTTCAGCTTGTTTTATAATATAATTTTCCAGGTAATCATGATTGTTTTTCTGCTGATTTTATTCCGGAATGTGTTGAAACAGTCCTTCGCCGGCTTAAAAAGCTACACACCGGGGTATTTTCTGGAGTGCTATGGTATCTGCTACGGCGCGTTTTTCGCCGCGAATATAGTCGCGTCCCTGCTTACCGTCCTGATCAACGGCGCCGATTCCGTCTCGCTGAATCAGCAGACCATCATGAACATGACCGGTACCAATCCGTCGGCTATGGCCGTCATGGCAATTCTGCTCGGCCCTGTTGTCGAGGAATTGATTTTCCGCGGGATCATCTACCGTCAGACACGCCGGTTCGGGAAGGCAGCGGCCATTCTGGTCTCTTCTGTTACCTTCGGGCTCACGCATGTGATGGGCAGTGTCCTAAGCGGTAATCCCCGTGAGCTGCTGCTTGTTCTGCCTTATGTGATCATGGGCGTTTCGCTCTCCGTGATCTATGAGTCGCGTCGGAACCTGTTGTTTCCGATCATCGTGCATATGACGCAGAATACTCTCGCCATATTGGTAATGATTCTTCTGAAATAATTACAACCGTTTAAATCAAGCGGCAGAAACGATGGATTGTATCCTCGTCTCTGCCGCTTTTGTTTGTCCCCAAATTCGGGTTAAATTTTATTCTTCTGTTTCTGAGTCGTCCTCTTCGGTCGCTTCTTCCGTCATATTCTCTTCTTCGGAATCCGCCAGCTCTTCCTCGGAAATCGCGTCGTCATCCGCAAGCTCCGCGTCCTTGTTCGGATCGTCCTTGTTCTCCTCCGCCTCGTCGAAATCCTCATCAATCGAAATTTCCTCGGAAGCCTCCGGCTGACGCAGGGCCGAATAGTCGCAGTCCAGCTTGACATCGTGATAACGCTTCATTCCGGTTCCGGCCGGGATCAGCTTACCGATAATAACATTCTCTTTCAGGCCGATCAGCGGATCTACCTTGCCCTTGATCGCCGCGTCAGTCAGAACCTTCGTCGTCTCCTGGAAGGAAGCCGCTGACAGGAAGGAATTCGTAGCCAGTGAAGCCTTCGTGATACCGAGAATTACCTGTGTGCCTTCCGCCGGCTTCTTGCCTTCGGACTCCAGCTTCTCGTTCATATCCTCGAATTCCAGCGCGTCCATCATCGTGCCCGGCAGAACATCCGATTCACCGCCATGCTCTACACGAATCTTTTTCAACATCTGACGGACTATGATCTCAATATGCTTATCATTAATTTCAACGCCCTGCAGACGATAAACTCTTTGTACTTCCTGAAGCATGTAATCCTGTACGGAGCGTACGCCCTTGATCTTCAGGATATCGTGCGGGTTGACACTACCTTCGGTGAGCTCCGCGCCTGCCTCGATCTCGACGCCTTCCTCAAGTCCCTCGCGGATCGCGTTACGTATTCTGGAACCGTAAGGGATCAGGTACGCTTTGGTCTCGCCCGTTTCATGATTCGTCACAATTATCTCGCGTTTCTTCTTCGTGTCATTCAATACGGCCGTTCCGGCGAACTCGGAAATAATCGCGAGTCCTTTCGGCTTACGAGCCTCAAAAAGCTCCTCGACACGCGGAAGACCTTGCGTGATATCATCACCGGCAACACCGCCGGTATGGAATGTACGCATTGTCAGCTGAGTACCCGGCTCGCCGATTGACTGCGCCGCGATAATTCCGACAGCCTCGCCTACCTGCACAGCCTCGCCGGTCGCCATATTGGCGCCGTAGCACTTCGAGCAGATACCATTATGACATTTACATGTCAGAATCGTGCGGATCTTGACTTTCGTAATCGGCTCGCCCTTCTCGTCCACGCCTGATTTAACGACCTTAGCCGCTCTTCTTGGCGTAATCATGTGGTTCGCCTTCACGATGATCTCGCCGTTCGCGTCTACAATATTCTCGCAGGTATAACGGCCGGTAATACGTTCCTGAAGACTCTCGATCTCCTCATTGCCATCCATAAACGCTTTGACATACATACCGGAAATTTCGTCCCTGCCTTCACAGCAATCGACCTCGCGGATGATCAGCTCCTGGGAAACGTCAACCAGACGTCTTGTCAGGTAACCGGAATCGGCGGTACGAAGCGCTGTATCCGACAGTCCCTTGCGGGCGCCATGCGCGGACATGAAATATTCCAGTACGTCAAGGCCTTCACGGAAGTTCGACTTGATAGGGAGCTCGATTGTGCGGCCTGTTGTATCCGCCATCAATCCGCGCATACCGGCAAGCTGCTTGATCTGCTTATCGGAACCACGGGCTCCGGAATCCGCCATCATAAAGATATTGTTGTATTTATCAAGGTTCGAAAGAAGCGCTTCCGTAAGAACATCATCGGTTGCCTTCCATGTTTCCACGACTTCTTTGTAACGCTCTTCCTCCGTGATCAGACCACGTTTATAGTTCCTGGTGATCTTATCCACAGTCTCCTGCGCCTGCTCAATCAGCTTAGGCTTCTCCTCCGGAACCGTCATATCGGAAATGGAAACCGTCATAGCCGCTCTTGTGGAATATTTGTAACCTGTCGCTTTAATGTTATCAAGAACCTCCGCTGTCGCGGTCGATCCATGCGTGTTAATGACTTTCTCAAGAATCTGCTTCAGCTGTTTCTTGCCGACATGGAAATCAATCTCCAGAAGCAGCTCACTGCCTTCGGCGGTACGGTCGACAAAACCCAGATCCTGCGGAATGATCTCATTGAACAGGAAACGTCCGAGCGTCGATTCCACATTGCCCTTCACGACACGGCCATCCGGCATCTTCTTCTCGACACGCACATGAATTCTGGAGTGCAGCGTCAGGAACTTATTCTCATAAGCGAGAATCGCCTCGTTCAGGTTCTTGTAATAACCGCCTTCTCCGATCGCTCCGGGGCGCTCCTGTGTCAGATAATAAATGCCTAGCACCATATCCTGTGAAGGAACCGCTACCGGGCCGCCATCCGACGGCTTCAGCAGGTTATTCGGTGAAAGGAGCAGGAAACGGCATTCCGCCTGCGCTTCTACGGAAAGAGGAAGATGGACAGCCATCTGGTCACCATCAAAATCGGCGTTATACGCGGTACAAACAAGCGGATGCAGCTTAATCGCCTTACCTTCGACCAGAATCGGCTCGAACGCCTGAATACCAAGTCGATGAAGTGTCGGCGCGCGGTTCAGCATAACCGGATGCTCCTTGATGACGTCCTCCAGCACATCCCATACCTCAGGCTGCAGCTTCTCGACCATCTTCTTGGCGCTCTTGATATTATGCGCGGTGCCATCCGCGACCAATTCCTTCATAACGAACGGCTTAAAGAGCTCGATCGCCATCTCTTTGGGCAGACCACACTGGTAAATCTTAAGCTCCGGTCCCACGACAATAACGGAACGTCCCGAGTAATCGACACGTTTACCGAGCAGATTCTGCCGGAAACGTCCGGATTTACCCTTCAGCATATCGGAAAGTGACTTAAGCGCCCTGTTGCCCGGTCCTGTAACCGGACGTCCGCGGCGGCCGTTATCAATCAGCGCGTCCACAGCCTCCTGAAGCATACGTTTCTCGTTCCGGACAATAATATCCGGCGCTCCGAGCTCCAAAAGTCTCTTCAGTCTGTTGTTACGGTTGATAATTCTTCTATAAAGATCATTCAGGTCGGAAGTCGCGAAACGTCCGCCGTCCAGCTGTACCATCGGGCGCAGATCCGGCGGAATGACCGGAATCACGTTCATGACCATCCACTCGGGCTTATTACCGGATTCCCGGAAAGCCTCCACGACCTCCAGGCGTTTAATAATTCTGGCGCGCTTCTGCCCTGTCGCTGTTTTCAGGTCGCGTGTCAGCTCAAGATGCTCTTTCTCCAGGTCGATCGCTCTTAAAAGTTCCTGGATCGCTTCCGCTCCCATTCCGACGCGGAATCCGTTTCCGAATTCCTCTCTCGCGTCGCCGTACTCTTTCTCTGACAGAACCTGCTTATACTGCAGACCGCTGTCCGCGGGATCCAGCACGATATAAGAAGCGAAATAAAGTACCTTTTCAAGCGTTCTCGGTGAAAGATCAAGCGCCAGCCCCATTCGGCTCGGGATTCCCTTGAAATACCAGATATGGGAAACAGGAGCCGCCAGCTCTATATGTCCCATACGCTCGCGGCGTACGGACGCTTTCGTTACCTCGACACCGCATCGGTCGCAGACAACACCTTTGTAACGGATCTTCTTGTATTTACCGCAGTGACATTCCCAGTCCTTGCTCGGACCGAAGATTCTCTCACAGAACAGTCCATCCTTTTCCGGCTTCAATGTTCTGTAATTGATTGTCTCAGGTTTCTTAACCTCACCGCGTGACCATTCGCGAATCTTCTCGGGAGACGCGAGTCCGATTTTGATTTTGTCAAAAGTCAGCGGCTCGTATGTATCATTGTTCATAGCTTCTGCCATTGGTGGACTCCTTTCTACTCTTCATCGTCCGGAACATCATCACCCAGTATCTCATCCAGTAAATCTTCCGTGTCTACGCCCGGCAGTTCCATATCATCTTCCACAAAAGACGTGTCATCCAGATCAACGTCCGCGTCTTCTTCCGGTTCCTCGTCCTCTTCTTCAAGATTAACGAGTTCGTCACCGTTGAATTCCTGCTTACTGTATCCATAATTCCCGAATGACTCTTCCTCATTCAGGAAATCTCTATTGCCTTCAATGATGGAATGAATATCGGTATCGCCATAGTCCACGCTCTCCATAATATCCACTTCCGTGTCGTCCTCCCGAAGCACTCTGACATCAAGTCCCAGTGACTGGAGCTCTTTGAGAAGTACCTTGAAGGACTCGGGAATTCCCGGCTCAGGGATGTTATCGCCCTTGATGATCGCTTCATACGTCTTAACACGTCCGATCACGTCATCCGATTTAACTGTCAGGATCTCCTGCAATGTATAAGACGCGCCATAAGCCTCCAGAGCCCAAACCTCCATCTCTCCAAAACGCTGACCGCCGAACTGAGCCTTGCCGCCCAGAGGCTGCTGCGTAACGAGGGAATACGGTCCCGTCGATCTCGCGTGAATCTTATCATCTACAAGATGATGCAGTTTAAGATAATGCATATGCCCGATCGTGGTCGGCCCATCGAAGAACTCGCCGGTACGTCCGTCGCGGAGCTGAACCTTGCCGTCTCTGGAAAGAGGCACGCCCTTCCAAAGCTCGCGGTGCTCCAGATGCTCTTTCAGATAGTCATAAACCTCCGGCACCAGCTCATCCTTATGTTTCTTCTCAAATTCTTCCCACTCAAGGTTGACGTAATCATTCGCGAGGTCAAGCGTGTCCATAATATCGACCTCGTCCGCGCCATCAAAGACCGGCGTGGCGATATTAAAGCCAAGGGCCTTCGAAGCGAGACTTAAGTGAGTCTCCAGTACCTGCCCGATATTCATACGGGAAGGCACGCCCAGAGGATTCAGAACGATATCCAGCGGGCGTCCGTTCGGAAGATAAGGCATATCCTCTACCGGAAGCACGCGGGAAACAACACCCTTGTTACCATGACGTCCGGCCATCTTATCACCGACCGAAATCTTCCTCTTCTGCGCGATGTAAATGCGTACCGCCTGGTTCACGCCGGGAGAAAGCTCATCGCCGTTCTCTCTTGTAAACACCTTGGCGTCCACAACAATTCCATACTCACCATGAGGCACCTTAAGCGAAGTGTCTCGTACCTCACGGGCCTTCTCGCCAAAAATAGCCCGAAGCAGGCGCTCCTCGGCTGTAAGCTCCGTCTCGCCCTTCGGCGTCACTTTACCGACCAGAATATCACTCGCGCGAACCTCGGCGCCGATGCGGATAATACCGCGCTCGTCAAGATCCTTCAAAGCGTCGTCGCCGACACCCGGAATATCCCGCGTGATCTCTTCCGGCCCGAGCTTCGTGTCGCGGGCCTCCGCCTCGTATTCTTCTATATGAACAGATGTGTAAACGTCATCCTGCACCAGTCTCTCACTGATCAGAACCGCGTCCTCGTAGTTATAACCTTCCCATGTCATGAAACCGATCAGCGGATTCTTGCCAAGAGCCATCTCGCCGTTGGACGTAGACGGTCCATCCGCGATAACGTCTCCCGCCTTCACAGTCTCACCTTTCGTGACGATCGGTCTCTGATTATAGCAGTTACTCTGGTTACTTCTGAGGAACTTCGTAAGGTGATACTCGTCCTTGCCGCCATCATTCGTACGGATAATGATCCGCTCCGACTCGGAACGCTCCACTACGCCGTCGCGCTTCGCCACCATGCAGACGCCGGAGTCAACCGCCGCCTTCGCTTCCATACCTGTGCCGACAACAGGCGCTTCCGTCGTAAGAAGAGGTACCGCCTGACGCTGCATGTTGGATCCCATCAGCGCGCGATTCGCGTCATCGTTCTCCAGGAACGGAATCAGGGCTGTCGCCACAGAAAATACCATCTTCGGGGAAACATCCATGAAGTCAAACGCTGTCTTCTCATATTCCTGCGTCTCCTCGCGAAAACGGCCGGAAACGTTCTTATGCTTAAAGTGGCCTTCCTCATCCAAAGGCTCATTCGCCTGCGCCACGTGATAATTATCTTCCTCATCGGCCGTCATATAGACAACCTCATCCGTAACGATCGGATTCTGCGGATCGGTCTTATCGATCCGGCGGTAAGGCGCCTCAACAAAGCCGTATTCGTTAATACGGGCGTACGTCGCCAATGAGTTGATCAGTCCGATGTTAGGACCCTCAGGCGTCTCGATCGGGCACATTCTGCCGTAATGGGAGTAGTGCACATCTCGAACCTCAAATCCGGCGCGGTCACGTGAAAGACCGCCCGGGCCCAGCGCGGAAAGACGTCTCTTATGTGTCAGCTCGCCAAGCGGGTTGTTCTGATCCATGAACTGGGACAGCTGTGAAGATCCAAAGAACTCCTTCACGGAAGCCGTGACCGGTTTGATATTAATCAGTGACTGCGGCGTAATCGTTTCAATATCCTGTGTTGTCATACGCTCGCGGACAACTCTCTCAAGTCTCGCGAGACCGATTCTGTACTGATTCTGAAGCAGCTCGCCTACAGCGCGGATACGACGGTTTCCGAGATGATCGATATCATCGTCGTTGCCAAAGCCGTATTCCAGATGCATATTGTAATTAATCGAAGCCAGAATGTCTTCCTTCGTGATATGCTTGGGAATCAGTTCATGAACGTTCCGGCGGATCGCGTCCTTGAGCGCCTCCGTGTCATCCCCGTTCTCTTCCATAAGCTTCGCGAGCGCGGGGTAATATACCAGCTCCGTAATCCCCAGATCACGCGGATTTCCGTCCACATAATTTCTGAGGTCTACCATCATGCTGGAAAGGACCTTGACCTTGCGTTCATCCTCGGTCATCATCCACACGAACGGCACCGCCGTGTTCTGGATGGCGTCCGCCATCTCGCGCGTCAGTTTATCGCCGGCCTTCGCCACGATCTCACCGGTCTCCTTGTCCACCACATCCTCGGCAATTACATGCCCGGCGATACGATTGCGGAAAGAAAGTTTCTTATTAAACTTATAGCGGCCTACCTTGGCCAGGTCATATCTTCTCGGATCAAAAAACATCGCGTTGATCAGACTCTCCGCGCTCTCAACGGCAAGCGGCTCGCCCGGACGGATCTTCTTATAAAGCTCAAGAAGACCTTCCTGATAATTTGTCGCGACATCCTTCGTGAAGCTGGCCTGAATCTTCGGCTCATCACCGAAAAGCTCCAGGATCTCCTCATTCGTTCCGAAACCAAGCGCGCGGATCAGTACCGTGATCGGCACCTTACGCGTGCGGTCGACGCGCACGTAAAAAACATCGTTGGAATCTGTTTCATATTCCAGCCACGCGCCTCTGTTGGGTATAACCGTACAGGAAAAAAGTTTCTTGCCAAGTTTGTCATGAGCGATTCCGTAATAGATGCCGGGAGAACGAACAAGCTGACTGACAATAACACGCTCAGCTCCATTAATGACGAAAGTTCCTGTCTCTGTCATCAACGGCAGATCACCCATGAAAATCTCATGCTCATTGATTTCGTCATTCTCTTTATTATACAGACGTACCTTCACCTTAAGCGGCGCGGCGTAAGTCGCGTCCCTCTGCTTGCACTCCTCAATGGAATATTTGACATCGGCTTCGCATAACGTAAAGTCAATAAATTCCAAACTGAGCAGGCCGCTGTAATCGGCAATCGGAGAGATGTCCGCAAATACTTCCTTCAATCCTTCATCCAGAAACCACTTATATGAGTTCTTCTGGACTTCGATCAAATTGGGCATTTCCAGAACTTCTTTCTGCCGGGCGTAACTCATGCGGGTACTCTTCCCTGCTTGGACAGGGCGGATTCTGTTCTTCTCCATTCGACGCTTCACTCCTTAGCTAATTGATTGTTACAGTTTCCCATACATCACGTGTATATTATTGTCTGTCATTGACTATAACGGGCCATAATATACTATGTCATCTTACCAAATGTATGTATTAATAGAAAAAAGCTTCATATTACAGCCTTTCTCCGCATAGTTATGGGCATACCATTCCATAATAGTGCAAGTTTAACTGTAACATAAAGCTTTCCTTCTGTCAATCGTTAATTTTAAAACAAAAAATCAGCGCGTCATGACATACAGAAGAGGGTCTCAGCAAAGCTAAGGCCCTCTTTAAAATTCTTAACTTATTTAAGCGTGCAGGTCGCTCCCGCTTCTTCAAGCTTCGTCTTAATCTCTTCAGCTTCCGCTTTGTTAGCGCCTTCCTTAACCATCTTCGGAGAAGCGTCAACGAGATCCTTCGCTTCCTTCAGGCCAAGACCTGTGATCTCACGAACAACCTTGATAACCTTAACCTTGGACTCGCCGATTGCTGTAAGCTCAACATCGAAGGAATCCTTCTCCTCCTCAGCCGCGGCGCCCTCACCAGCGCCTGCCGCCGCTACAACAACACCTGCCGCCGCGGATACACCAAACTCTTCTTCGCAAGCTTTTACAAGGTCATTCAACTCAACTACGGATAATTCTTTAATCGCTTCAATCATTTCAGCGGTTGTTAATTTTGCCATTTTGTTTACCTCCATATTATAATTTTATTGTGGATTGATGTCTGATAAAATATTCCCGGAATTACGCTTCCGGAGCGGGAGCCGCTTCCGCCGCCGGCGCTTCTTCCGCCGGAGCCGCTTCTACGCCGCCTTCGTCGTTCTTCTCCGCGATCTGTTTGATAACGCGGGCGAAGTTCGTGATCGGTGACTGAATGCTTCCAAGGAATTTGGAAATAAGTACTTCGCGCGAAGGAATCGCCGCCAGACCCTTCAACTGATCCGGATTATAGAGATTTCCCTCAACCATACCGCACTTAAGCTCAAGAGCCTTAACTGTCTTCGCGTGCTTGCAAAGAATTCTGGCCGGAGCCGTTACATCGTCCTTCGAAACAGCGATAGCGCTGGGACCCGCGAGAAATTCATCCATCTCCGCGAACGGAGTGCCTTCAAACGCGCGTTTCATCATAGTATTCTTAAATACCTTATACTCAACGCCCGCTTCACGAAGATCTTTACGGAGAATCGTGTCCTGCTCAACCGTAAGACCGCGATAGTCGACAAGCACAACTGCCTGCGCGTCTTTCACAGTATCCGCGATTTCCTGGATGACGGGTTGCTTCAATTCAACTTTTGCCATGAAATGGTGTACCTCCTTCTGTCGATTTATATACCACCGCTGACAGGCTATCTGTCAAAATGAAAAGCCTCCTTGCCATGAAGACAAGGAGGCGATAAATCAAACGATCAAAATAGTCTCCTCGGCAGGCGTTCAGAACTTACGCCATACGGCACCTGCTGTCTTCGGTAGTGAATACCCGGAAATAATAGCACGATTCGCGCCAATTGTCAACTCGGGTATTTAATTCTATCACAAAACTCAAAATTAAGCCTGCGCGAGCTTACCGGTGTTAACCTTGACACCAGGGCCCATCGTCGTAGAAATCACTACGCTCTTGAGGTACTGGCCTTTGACCGCTGAAGGTCTTACTTTGAGAATCGCGTCAATAAGCGTTTGGAAGTTGTCGTTAAGCTGCTCCTCTGTAAAAGAAGCTTTTCCCACTGGAACGTGGATAATATTCGTCTTGTCAAGACGATACTCAATTTTACCTGCTTTGATATCCTGGATCGCTTTCGTGATATCCATGGTTACCGTGCCGGCTTTCGGGTTAGGCATGAGGCCTTTCGGGCCGAGAACGCGTCCGAGTCGTCCAACAACGCCCATCATGTCAGGCGTAGCGACTACAACGTCGAAATCAAGCCATCCTTCATTCTGAATCTTCGGAACAAGATCCGCTCCGCCGACATAATCCGCTCCGGCCGCGAGCGCCTCATCCGCTTTCGCGTCTTTGGCGAATACAAGGATACGAACCTTCTTGCCTGTGCCGTGCGGCAGAACTACAGCGCCGCGGATCTGCTGGTCCGCGTGACGTCCGTCGCATCCGGTACGAATATGTACTTCAACTGTCTCGTCAAACTTGGCTGTCGCTGTTTTCTTGATCAGGGAGATGGCTTCTTCCTTATCGTAAAGAGTTCCACGGTCGATCAGTTTAGCGGCTTCTGTATATTTTTTTCCTCTTTTCATCTCTATACCTCCTGGTGGTGATATCGGGTTTCCCCTTCCACTACATTATCCGTTTCTATGCTTCCTCTACCGTTACGCCCATGCTTCTCGCGGTACCCGCGATCATTCTCATGGCCGATTCCACATTTGCCGCGTTAAGATCCGGCATCTTGGTCTCCGCGATCTCACGAAGCTGAGCCTGCGTGAGCTTAGCGACCTTCGTCTTGTTCGGAACGCCCGAACCGGACTTAATATTGCATGCCTTCTTGATCAAAACCGCCGCGGGCGGGGTTTTGGTGATAAAGCTGAAACTTCTGTCGGCATATACTGTGATGACAACAGGAATAAGCACGTCACCCTTGTCGGCTGTCTGCGCGTTGAACTGCTTCGTGAACTCAACGATGTTCACGCCGTGCTGTCCGAGCGCCGGGCCTACCGGGGGAGCCGGTGTTGCCTTGCCTGCGGGAATCTGCAGTTTAATATAACCTTGTACTTTTTTTGCCATTTCTAGGCACCTCCTAATGTTTGACAACACTGAAAGTGTTGTGGTATTTAGCGGGTTGGTCCCTCCCACATGTTTCTTAAGAAGCGGCTTGACGCCGTTTCTTCCTCAAACCATCCGGTCAAAAGCGCGGCCGGGCGGTTATTGTACTTTCTTAACTTCTGAAAAGCTGAGCTCCACCGGTGTCTCGCGGCCGAACAACTCAACGTTGATGACCAGACTCTGCTTACCGGGGTTGACCGACTTAACCACAGCCTGCGTCTTGGCCCACGCGCCGGAGATCACATTGACCTTGTCACCCTCCGCCAGATCGATATAAACCTGTCCGGAACCGGTGCCGGTAACAAGCGGCGCCATTTCCTCTTCCGTCAGAGGCACGGGTTTGCTTCCCGGTCCGACAAAGCCGGTCACGCCGCGCGTGTTGCGCACGACATACCAGGTGTCGTCATTCATAATCATATGAAGCAGCACGTAGCCCGGGAACATCTTCTTCGAAACCTGCTTCGAAATACCGTTCTTCATCTCGACAACATCCTGCATCGGCACGCGGACCTCCAGGATTTCATCCTCAAGATGACGGTTCTCGATCGCCTTATCGATATTCGCTTTCACTTTATTCTCATACCCGGAATAGGTATGCACAACGTACCACTTAGCTTCTTCTGCCATGACTTCACCTCAACCTATTTAACCAGAAACTCAATCCCATACTTAGCGAGAATATCGACTATAGCTATGATAATGCCAAGAATGATCGAAACCACGATTACAGCGCCGGATTGTTTGCCGAGCTCATTCCTGTCGGGCCACACGATTTTCCCAAACTCGACCTTAAGTCCCTGAAACCAGCTCTTCTTACCGGAATCGGCTGACGAGTTATTCTTTGCCATACTTCTCACTCCTTTACCGGGCGCTCAACTACTTAGTTTCCTTGTGCACCGTATGTGTCTGACAGAACTTACAATACTTCTTGATTTCCATTCTGTCCGGATGAGTTTTCTTATCCTTCGTCGTATTGTAATTACGATGCTTGCATTCAGTACATTCCAGTGTGATTCTTGTACGCACGACTTCCACCTCGCTTCATTCTTAATGTGTATTTAGGCATAAAAAAAAGACCTACTTCCAATTGCAACCACTAGCATATCACGCGGGGTTATATTTCGTCAAGGCTTTTCTTGCAAACATGACGCGGGGCGTATATAATATAACTATCTAACAACAAAATTCTTACATAAAGAAAGGATGATCCCGATGAAGTTTTACATTTGTAAGCACTGTGGCAATATCATCGCGTTCGTGCGCGACAATGGAGGTACCGTTTCCTGCTGTGGAGATCCCATGACTGAACTCGTGGCGAACACGACCGACGCGGCTGCCGAGAAACATGTTCCGGTCATTAGCGTAGATGGCCAGATTGTTACCGTTACAGTTGGCTCCACCGCGCATCCGATGCTTGACGAGCACTACATCCAGTGGATCGCGATCCACACGAAACAGGGCAACCAGCGCAAAGAACTCAAACCCGGCGACAGCCCTTCCGCGATCTTCGCGCTCGCTGATGGTGACGAAGTAATCGAAGCTTTCGCTTATTGCAATCTCCATAGCCTTTGGAAAGCGGACAAATAATTTTTCCGTGTTTCATAATACCGGGTTCCGCGCCTGCCTGACGGCATATCGCGCGGAAGCCGGTATTTTTTTCAATTCTCCGTCAACAAGTAAGGGAGTTGTCACTCATGAGAAAGCGAATCCGAGAGCTGATCCATTTCAATAAACAATACGCGGCAAGAATAAAAGACTATTTTATTAACGCTTCCGACGAGATCACGAGGACAAATCTGCGCCTTTTACGGCTGAGCTGCGGAATTTTGCTGGCTTTTCTGGCGTTTTTCCTTATTACAACACCTCTGATCATAACCGGCTGGACCCCGCTTTGGCAATACTGGTTCTTTCTTTCAATGGCTGTTTTCATGACCGCGCTTATTTTCCGGTACGCCGGGACCCCTTCGCCGAAGCGCCGCGATGTCTGGGCGCTTTGTGTCCTGTTCTATGTCGTTGTTTACGTAAGCCGCGCGGTCATCGACATTTTCCCATATCCCGACAGTCCCGCCAATTTCACGCCGGTCATTACCGTTGTGCTTCCCGCGGTCTTCATCCTGCCGGCCTCCACGCTTTTCCCGTTGATGATTCTTCTGGAAATCCTGTATGTCGTTCTGCTTTACTTCAACAAGACTTACGAATATATGGCATTTGATACCTTCAACTCACTGATCGGTCTTCTCAACCGCGGCGGCTGTATCAGCGGCATCAAAAGCAAGCTGTTAAAGCAGACTCCGGAGGATAACTGTTCACTGATGATCCTCGATATCGATTACTTCAAAGATATCAATGATAAATTAGGCCATCAGGCGGGTGACCGGGTTCTGGAACAAATCGGACGGATTCTCCCCGGCTGTTTCCGCTCCACGGATATCATCGGCCGGATCGGCGGAGATGAGTTCATGGTGTTCCTTCCGGATCTCTCCGACCGGGACACTCTGAATATAATCTGTGACCGGACAGAGAACGCGATCCGACAGCTCAGCGGTTCCATCGCCCCGCTTACAATCAGCTGCAGTATCGGCGCCGTTACGCTGAACGGAACCGGCGACTTCGATCAACTTTATAAGGACGCGGATACTGCCCTCTACCAGGCAAAAGAAACAGGCCGTAACCGTCATGTCACGAATTCTTATACCCGGGAGCCCGTCCACGCGAGCGTGTCCCCGCTGTGAATCCGCCGCAGCTTATCTCCCATGATATCTTTCATGATATCAAACGCCGCGTCTCCCGTACAGTGCCCGGTAAAACAGAGCGCCCCGCCCGCTTTAAGCGTCCGCGCGGTTTCGCGGATCACCCGCGTCTCCTCGTCCGTGTAAGCGTCCTTCTTCATCATATGAAAACCGCTGATGATCGCGTCGGGAACGCCTCCGTAAATTTCGCGGTATCGATCGAGAATATTCAGAATCCCATTGTGCGCGCAGCCCGAGAAAAGAAAACTTCTCCCCTCCGTCTGAACGACCAGACACTGCTCATGCTCAAACGTGTCCGGCTCGTAACCCGCGCTCTCTTTACGCGTAAGCCGCCGGTTCCCGGACGGAATGAACTTCCCGCCGGTAATCCCTGTAAAAAGCGAGCGTTCCTCGTCAAGAACCCGGTTTCCTTCCACAAGAACCAGGCGGGACGAATCCAGAATTCTTCTATCGACACCGATGTATTTCGGGCCCTCATCTTTCATATTATAGAAATCCCCGTCCGCGGAACTTCTTATATAAAAAGGCGCGGTTTTGTTGATTTCAAGAAAAGCCAGAAGGCCGCCTGTATGGTCGTAATGCCCATGGCTTAAGACCACCGTGTCGACCTTCGTAAGATCCGCGCCAAGCGTCTTCGCGTTTGCCGCGAACGCGCCGCTCGCCCCCGTGTCCATGAGTGTTACGCCCTTCTCCGTCTCAATATAAAAACTCAGGCCATGCTCATAAAGACAGCCGGTACTCCCCGGCGTGTCCTCAATCAGATTTATAATTTTTATCAATATTCTTCCGCGATATACTTGCGTACCGCGGCCTCCGTCACATACTCTTCCTTCAGCTTCGCGAGTTTCTGATAATGAGGCGTCTTCCCGTGCGCGATCTGCGCCTCGGCGTCTGTCCAGAGTTCAAGAAGGCAGACATCATCCGCGGAATCCACCGGAAAGTAATAATCGTATTTCCGATTTCCGGGTTCTTTCCGGGATCCCTCAATAACGCCTTCCTCTTCCAGTCTCCGGAAGAACTCATCTCTTTTGCCCGGTTTCACCGTGTACCGGACGGTAATAAGCGCCTGCTTCGACGCTGACTCTTCATTCATCTTGGTTCCTCCCACCTTTTACTCATTCATGAGCTTTCTCGCGAGAATCGGCTCGCGACCCGTCTCCAGCATAAACAAATACGGGTATGTGTCCTTGACATTCTCCATATGGCAGATCCAATTCGCGAGTGTTTCCCGAACCGCGTATTCCATGTCCTTATTCAAATGCTCAATATCCGATTCCGGCAGCGTCTCAAAGCTTTTCCGCGCCTCCAGCTCGTCCGACAAATGAAAAATCGCCCAGAGCATATCCGTGAAAGACTCATGCTCCAGAAGCAGCGGATTCGAAACCAGAATCTGTACCGCGAGTCTTTTCTCACGCAGAAAGCTCCTCAACGCGACATAATCCTCCGGTTTAATACACATGTCCAGAGAAAGCGCCCGAACCTTGTCCCGCGCCTCGCTGAAATTTCTCGCCGTCCACGTGTCGTCCACGCGGAAAATCGGAACGATCGCGGACGCGTTCACCGCGTAACCCAGCGTCTTCTCCAGGAACTCCGTTCCGGGATCCGAGAAAAACGAACTGGCCAGCATCCTCGTCTTGTCGAGTCTCGCTTCCTTCTCGTGGTCGTCCACGACCTTCCCGGCCACGATCGTGACCACGGCAATCTGAATCGGCAGAAACGCCCAATCCTGCAGCATGTAGAAAAGCGTGTCTCTCGAGTCATGGAATAGAACGAACTGGATCCCATAGATCACCGCCGAGCACGCGAAAAGAGCCAAAATCGCGGCAATCGCCGTGTTTCTTTTCATAAAAATCCTCCACAGGTAAATTATTTTAAAAGTTGAGTAAACACCCGCTCGTCCGTGTCAGGCAGAACGCTCCTAAGCCGCGTAAGCATCCGCTCGAAGGACTCCTCCGGCTTCCGGTCATACGCGGACGTACAAAGCGCCGCGCCCCAATAGGTCTCGCTTTTCGCGTACCGCGCGATTCCCCAGCCATAGACCTCGCCCTGGCGATTCGTCCGGTACGCGAAATCCGTCACCGTGATATACGTCTGGGACTGCAGCCTCGTAATCATCGTGTCGAAGCCCTTGTTGCCTCCCTTGCGGTAATTCCCGGCCTCACGCAATTCTTTTGAAAGGCACGAGTCCCGCTCCTCGAGATAATCCATCGTAAGCTTGTCCTTGTACGCGGACAGCCCGTCCTCGTAACGGGCGTCAAAATCATACCCGTCCCTGCGGTAATTGCAGAAATCAGGAAACCAGTCCAGACTGATAAAACCGGCTTTCTTGTTGAATAGCTTCCCATAGGCCAGTCTTTTGTCCCGGGTAATCTCGCCCTTCCATTCCCAGGCGGGCCAGTTGACCTTGCCCTTCCAGCGCCCCTGGTACCAGCACTCCTCCGACACGATCTCCTCGAGCGAAAAGCCCGCGGCCTCATTGGAAAAAAAAGGCAGGAACCCGATCTCGCCGACCAGCCCGATCAGCTCTTCTTTGTTGTGAATCCGCGGAAAAATCGTCGCCGCCACCGCGCTATTCTCCCTTTGCCTCAAAAACCGCGCTGACCTTCTCCAGCTCATCGCGAATCTTTATATGCTGCGGGCACGCTTTCTCGCAGGCGCCGCACTTCACGCATTCCGACGCCGGTTTCCGGTCATGGCCCTCGACCAGCCATTGCAGCTGGGATTTCGCCGCGTCCGGATTCCGATACAACGTGAGCGAGTTCATCGCCGCGAAAGATCCGGAAATCCCGATGTCATTCGGACATACCTTCGCGCAATAATCGCAGGAAGTACAGGGAATCAGCGGAATCGCCGCGAGCGCCTCGCGCGCCTCCTCAAGTGTCTTCCTCTCACCCGCGTCAAGCGGCTTAAAATCTCTCATGAAAGAGAGGTTATCGTCCATCTGCGCGATATTGCTCATGCCGGAAAGGACTGTAATTACGCCATCCAGACTCGCGGCGAAACGGATCGCCCAGCTCGCGGGAGACGCCTTGGGATTCGCCTTCCGAAAAACTTCCGCCACCGGTTCCGGCGGATTCGCCAGCATACCGCCTTTTACCGGCTCCATGATCACAACCGGCTTGCCATGCTTCCTCGCGGTTTCATAACAGGCCCTCGATTGAATCAATGGACTTTCCCAGTCCGCGTAATTGATCTGAAGCTGAACAAATTCCATCTCCGGATGATTGCTCAGAATCTCGTCCAGCTCATCGGCCGTAGAGTGGAAAGAGAAACCGACATGTTTGATCAGACCTTCTTTTTTCTTCTGCTGAACAAATTCCCACATATTAAAATCATCGAAAAACTTCGTGCGGCTTTCACCGAGATTGTGAAGCAGATAAAAATCAAAATAACCCGCGCCGGTTCTCCGCAGAGACGTATCGAACTGCGCGATTGCCTCTTCTCTTGTCTTACACTCGATCCACGCCGCGTTCTTCGTCGCCAGCGTGTAACTTTCCCGCGGGTACCGCTCGACAAGCGCCTGCCGGATCGCGTCCTCGCTTCCTCCATACGCCCACGCGGTATCAAAATACGTAAAACCGGCCTCCATAAAACGGTCGACCATCGCTTTGACCTGTTCTACGTCAATGGCTCCGTCCTTCTGAGGAAGACGCATAAGCCCGAAGCCCAGCTTCCGTACAGACTCGCCTAATTCCGCCATAAACAGCACCTCCTGTAATAAAAAGTATCGTCACGCGCCCGCGCGAAACGCCTCGATCATGCTCCATGTAAGACTCGAGGGCGTGTCCTCCTTCGGAAGCGTGTCCCTCGTGAACCAGACGCCCTCCGAGAGCTCGTCCGGATCGATTCGTATTTCGTCGCTGCCGTCCACGTCCGCGTAAAAACCCGAGAGCAGTGAGTCGGAAAAGCCCCAGGGCTGGCTCTTGTAATAGCGAATATTCCGCACCTTAAGCCCTACCTCTTCCATGACCTCCCGGCGTACCGTATCCTCCAGCGTCTCGCCGATTTCCGCGAAACCGGCCACCAGCGCGTATCTATGGTAATTGCTGTGCTTATCGCTGTATTTCGTCAAAAGCAGCCGGTCCCCGTTCGTGATTCCCACGATCACGACCGGCGAGATTCCCGGATAATAAACTTCCCCGCAGTTCGGGCACACCATTGCCCTCTCATCGCCTTTCTCCCGCAGAGGCGCCGCGCACCTTCCGCAAAAGCGATGTGTCTCGTACCAGTCCGCCATATGCGCGGCCGTGGCGCCCGCGAAGGCCAGCCACTTGGGCGATTTCCCCGAAACCGCGGTAATCGGACGGTAATGATACGCTTCCTTCTCCGCGGCTTCTCCCGCGTAAAGATAGAACGCCGTCTCGTCAACGGAAAAAAGATAGCGGAGATCTCTCTCCTCTATCCCCCAAAGCTTCCGCGCCTCATTTACGCGCGGAAAATCAACGCCGCTTTCCGTAAGCGAAAGCAACGCTTTCCTATTCTGATAAATAAACACCCGGTCCTCCTCTTCGGAGGGCCGGGGTGAAAACTGATTGCGCAATACGCGCGGCTCAATATCCTGAAACATGTAATGCTCCTCTTCCCGGTAAAATTTAAATGTCACTCAGAATTTCGGTGTCCTCGACGCGGCTGCCAGATCGTCTTTGATTTCTTCCATTGACAAGCCAAGTACCGCGTCATTGGTCGCCGCGACCGCGCCTTCCACGAGCGGGCAATCAACCATCTCGATCTTCTTATCCGGCATATTCTCTATGACCATCTCCGTCGTCATCACAGCGCTTCCCATATCCATGAGAACCAGAACGCCATCCTCCGAGTATACAGACTCGATCGCGTTCGTGATCCGCTCAAAGCTCGTTCCCATGCTGCCGTCCTCAAGCCCGCCGGCCGGGGCAATCTCCGCGTCAGGCGCCATCATCGCTGTCAGCTCGATCACGCTTTTCGCGAGGTTCTCGCTATGTGACACGATTACGATTCCTACCATATGTCAGTCCTTCCCTTTAAAAGTATCCCGTACCGCTTCCATAATGTAAGAATAGGAAGTCGCCCCGGGATCCTGGTGCCCGATTCCGCGCTCGCCGACATAGCTCGCGCGTCCCTTGGTAGCAACCATAGGTTTGGTGCTCTCCGCGCCCTTCCAGGAAGCGTCCACGCAGGCGTCCAGAGCCTCACCGGAGGATTTCCCTTCTCCGGCGGCCGTTTTGGCCGCGTCCAGAGACGGAACCATCGCGTCCAGCATCGTCGCCGCGCCCACGTCCGCGTGACCGCGCGCTTTGACACCCTCGATTGCCGCCTCCAACATCTTCAGGAAGTCATTCATGTCAATCGTCATCTTACCCGGAACCGCCATCCCGGCCCGCATGAAAGCCGTGCCGTAAAGCGGCCCGGAGGCTCCTCCCACGGTGGACACAAGCGTCATGCCGACGTTTTTGAAAATCGTTCCGACGTCCTTGTCCGCCATCGACGCGAGCTTCGCGTCGACCGCCTCAAAGCCGCGCGCCATATTGATGCCGTGATCGCTGTCGCCGATCGGCTGATCGAGCTCTGTCAGGTAATCCTTATGGGCCTCGATTGTCTGAGAGACCGCCCGGATAATTTCAAGTATTTTGCCATTGTCAGCCATAATTATTGTCCTCTCTGTCCTCTTATTTCCACGCCGGCGTATCCGCGTCCGCGTCAAGCAATGTCTTCAGCTCATCATCCAGTTTCAACAGTGAAAGCGAAAAGCCCTTCATCTCGATCGAGGTCATATAGTTGCCGACAAAAGTCTTATAAACCTTAATGCCTTTGGACGCCAAAACGTCCGCGACATGATTGTTCAATATAAAAAGCTCCATAAGAGGCGTGCCGCCGCTGCCGTTGACCATGACCGCTACCTCGCTGCCGCTGTAATCAATATCCGCGAGGATCTTCGAAAGAAGCTCGTCCACGATCGCGTCCGCGGATTTGAACGGCTCCTTGGAAACGCCCGGCTCGCCATGAATGCCGATGCCGACTTCCATCTCGTTCTCACCCAGCTCAAAGCCCGGTTTGCCTGCCGCCGGAACCATGCAAGGCTCAATCGCCGCGCCCATCGTGCGAACATTGGCGATGACCTTCTCCGCGACCGCCTTCGTCTCTTCAAGCGTGCCGCCCGCTTCCGCTTTCGCTCCGGCGATCTTATGGATAAAAATCGTGCCGGCCACGCCGCGGCGTCCTACCGTGTAAAGGCTGTCCTTGACAGCCACGTCATCGTTCGAGACAACACTCGCGACATGGATGCCTTCCGCTTCCGCCATCTCGCCCGCCATCTCAAAGTTCATGACATCACCGGTGTAGTTCTTGATGACCATCAATACGCCCTTGTCCGTCGCGACCGCTTTGATCCCTTCCAGGATCTGATCCGGCGTAGGTGACGTGAATACAGCGCCCGCTACCGCTCCGTCGAGCATGCCATAACCGACAAAACCGCCGTGAGCCGGCTCATGTCCGCTTCCTCCGCCGCTTATAAGAGCTACTTTGCCTTCTTTCTTCTTCGCGCGGACAACAACGTTCCCGCAGTCCAGTTTTCTCAGGCAGTCCGGATAAGCCTTCACCATGCCTTCGATCATTTGATTCTCAACTTCGGAAACTTCATTAATAAACTTTTTCATTAAATGATATCTCCTTTCTATGTCAGAAAACTGTTTTGATATTCCTATTATAGCACGAAAAATATAAAGTGCTATAGGTAAACCGCATTAAATTATATCATGCGTTCTGATTAAATTTATCCCTAGCCAATTTGTTTTTATTATGTTAATATGAGAACCAATAAATAAATCACCTCTAAAAGCTTTGATAAGGAACAGTAATCGCGGGAATTTCTTCAGAAAGCCGCCGGATGATGCGAGACGGTGGAAGGAACGCGGCGAACTCGCCTTGGAGCTTCGGGCTGAACTCACAGTAGGTCTCGACGGCGCCCACCGTTACCCGGGAAGGACATGATAGTGTCCGATAAGAGCGCGCCTTTCGGCGCGAAGCAGAGTGGTACCGCGAAAGAACAACAATTCTTCCGTCTCTAAGATCATTGGATCAGGAGGCGGTTTTTTTATTCCGGATTTTAATAACACAACAGGAGGTTTTGAACATGAAAGGATACGAGAAATACAAACGCGCTTATTTTATGCCGCCCGAAACTACATATGACTGGGTCCGCAAGGATCACATAGAGAAAGCGCCGATCTGGTGCTCTGTAGATCTGCGCGACGGCAACCAGGCTTTGATCGAGCCGATGAATCTCGAGGAGAAGGTACGCTTTTTCCAGCTTCTGGTTGATATCGGCTTCAAGGAAATCGAGGTCGGCTTCCCAGCGGCTTCCGAGACCGAGTACCGTTTTCTGCGTACTTTGATCGAGCGCCACATGATTCCCGACGATGTGACGGTCCAGGTACTGACACAGGCCAGAGAGCATATCATCCGCCGGACTTTTGAGGCGGTCGAGGGCGCTCCCAAGGCAGTCGTCCATGTATACAACTCCACCTCCGTCGCGCAGCGCGAGCAGGTCTTCCGCAAGAGCAAGAAGCAGATCCTCGACATCGCGGTCGATGGCGCCAAGCTTCTGAAAACGCTGGCCGACGAGACGAAGGGTAACTTTTCTTTTGAGTACAGCCCCGAAAGCTTTCCGGGTACCGAGGTCGATTACGCGCTGGAGGTCTGTGACGCGGTTCTGGATGTCTGGAAACCGGTCGCTTCCAACAAGGCGATCATCAATATCCCCGCGACCGTAGAGAACGCGATGCCGCATGTTTTCGCGACACAGCTTGAGTATATCCACAAGCATATCACCTACCGCGACGCGGTCACGCTGAGCATCCACCCGCATAACGACAGAGGCTGCGGTGTCGCGACCACCGAGCTTGGCATTCTCGCGGGCGCTGACCGCGTCGAGGGAACGCTGTTCGGCAATGGTGAGCGTACCGGCAACGTCGACATCATCACGCTGGCGATGAACATGTTCTCGCACGGCGTGGATCCGAAGCTGGACTTCTCGAATATGCCTGAAATCCGTAGTATCTACGAGGATCTGACCGGAATGACCGTCAATCCGCGCCAGCCGTATGCGGGCGACCTTGTTTTCACCGCTTTCTCCGGCTCGCATCAGGACGCGATTGCCAAGGGCATGAACTGGCGCAATGAGAAGGGCCTGGATATCTGGTCCGTTCCGTATCTGCCGCTTGATCCCAAGGACGTAGGCCGCACCTACGACTCCGACGTCATCCGTATCAACAGCCAGTCCGGCAGAGGCGGCGTGAACTACGTTATGAAACAGAGCTTCGGCATCTCCATGCCCAAGGACATGCGCGAGGAGGTCGGTTATCTGGTCAAGAACGTTTCCGACAAAGAGCATAAAGAGCTTTCCCCGAAGGAAATCTACGATATCTTCGCGGATAAATACGTTCACAACCAGCCATACTTCCAGATCACCGAGTGCCACTTCAAGCAGGTTGACGGCATCATGGCGGAATCCACGATCACGCATGGCGGACAGAGCCATATCGTCGACGCGATCGGCAACGGCCGTCTCGACGCGGTCAGCAACACAATCAAGGAATACTTTGGCGTGTCCTATGAGCTGAGCGCTTACGAGGAGCACGCGCTGACCCGCGGCTCTTCCGCGAAGGCCATGTCCTATGTGTCCATTACCTGCGACGGGAAGATGTACTGGGGCGTCGGAATCGATGAGGATATTATCAAATCCTCGATTAACGCTCTCGTCGTGGCCGTGAACCAGCTCCCGTCCATCGAGAGCAACGACACGATCATCGATGAGCGCATGGTGGAAATCCAGAATTACATCCAGGCGAACTACAAGACGATCACGCTGGACGAGCTGGCGGAGCACTGCCATCTGTCCGAGCAGTATATCTCCAAATATATCAAGGACAAATCCGGCAAAACTTTCGTCGAGATCGTGCGCAACATCCGCATGAAGAAGGCGCGCACGCTTCTTAAGAACGGCAATATGACCATCGAGAGTATCGCCTCCTCGGTCGGTTATCAGAACGTGGAGCATTTCAGCCGTCTCTTCAAGAAAAAATATAACATGACACCGATGGAATTCCGCAATTCCTGATTCAATCCGATCGTTAAACCGCCGGCCCCGGAGCTTTTCTCCCAGGGCCGGCGGTTTTTTATTCCTTATCCCGGAAATCCAGGTATTCCATGAAGCGCTTTACGGCGAGCGGCGTAGTCTTCTTATTACGTACCGCGAAGCCGATCTTGCGGTACGCGGGGGCGTCCAGCTCCCGGACCGCGATATGATAGGGAATCCGCTTCAGAATCAGCCGCGGCAGGACGCTGATTCCCAGGCCCTTTTCCACCATGGACATGACAGCGTAATCGTCCCAGGTCGTAATGATCGTGTCCGGGCGAACGCCAAGTCGCTCCAGAATCTCCGACACCTCCATGTTCTCGCCCTTTTCCAGCAGAATAAACGGTGTCTCCCGAAGCGCCGGGACCGGTATCTTCTCCTGCTTCGCGAGCGGATGTGTCTCCGGAAGAATCGCGAGGAACGGGTCCTGTTCCAGAAAAACAGTCTCCAGCTCCGTGTCCGGCGGCAGACGTAAGAAGCCGCAGTCCACGCGGCCTTCCGCGAGCCAGCGCTCAATCTCTTTATAATCCCCCAGCAAAAGCTCAAACTCGATATTCGGGTATTTTTTCCGGAATGCCCGGATCATATTCGGCAGCCAGTGGGTCGCGACGCTGGAAAAGGTGCCGATCCGGATCAGCCCGGAACGAAGGCCGTTCAAATCATCGATCTCCATCTGAAGCTTGCGATATTCCTCCCGGACACTTTTCGCGTACGGCAGCAGCTTCATGCCGTCCGAGGTCAGACGGACGCCCGCGCGGCTCCGTTCCAGAAGCGCCACGTTCCATTCTTTTTCCAGATCCCCGATCATGCGGCTTATGCCCGACTGCGAGTAATTCAGCTTCTCAGCGGCTTTCGTGAAGCTCCCGTATTCCACCGTCTCGATAAAAGCCATGTATTTAAGAATATTCATATCCATTCCGCGCGCCCTCTTCTATCTGTTTTTATCATCTTTAATATGCTATTTATTCGCTTTTGTGATTCTTACTCTCATGATATTCTTATTTAAGGAAAAAAACAATATTAAAGAAGGATGATTTTCATGCTATATGTCAGCGACATTCAAACAACCGCTCCGCGGGCTTTTCAGACGCCGCTTCAGCGGAAAACATACGAGGCTCTCGCGTCTATGGGCATTCCCTATGAGCGGGTAGAGACGGAAGAGGTCATTACGATGGAGGATTGTAAGGCGATCAACGCGAAGCTGCGAATGAAAATGGTAAAGACCTTGTTTCTCTGTAATCGCCAGCAGCGGGATTTTTACCTGTTTATCTCTCCCGGCGACAAGCCGTTTCGCTCAAAAGACTTCAGCGCGGCGCTTAGCGTCCCGCGGGTCTCTTTCGCGCCGGCCAATCTCATGGAACAAAAGCTTGGAACCCGGATCGGCGCCGCCACCGTATTCAGCGCTCTTCTGGACTCGGCGTCCGACACGCGGATTGTCTTCGACAAGGCGGTTCTGGACGAGCCCTGGTATGGCTGCAGTGACGGCACGACGACCGGTTACCTGAAAATTGAGACGAAACGTATCCTGCGTACGCTTCTGCCCCGGGCAGGACGCGAAGCGGAAATTATCGAGGTGTGATTATGGGACTTTATCAGAACAGAATCGTCGTGAAGGTCGGTACCTCCACGCTGACAAACGAATTGGGCCAATGCGACCTGCGCTCCTTCGAGCGGCTGGCCCGCGTACTTTCCGATATTCAAAATATGGGCTACGAGGTCATCCTCGTCTCTTCCGGGGCGATCGCGATCGGTTCCGCCAAAATAAAGGTGTCAAAACGCCCCGACTCACTACGCTTAAAGCAGGCGACCGCCGCGGTCGGGCAATGCCGGATCATGTTCCTGTATGATAAATTTTTCGGGGAATACGATAAAACGATCGCCCAGATTCTTCTGAACGCGGAGGATATCGAGCAGGAAGAGAAAAAAGAGAACCTGACCAACACCTTCGACACGTTGCTGGAAATGGGCGTCATTCCGATCGTGAACGAAAACGACTCCGTCAGCTACACGGAAATCGAGTCCGCGGAGCGGCTTTTCGGCGATAACGACATGTTATCGGCCGTCGTCGCCATCCTGTGCGGCGCCGGCCGACTGGTGATTCTTTCCGACATTGACGGTCTTTTTGACAACGATCCCCGGCTTTACCCCAACGCGAAGCGGATCGAGCGCGTCGACCACATCGATGAGGGTACCTTCGCTCTGGCGGGCGGCGCCGGCTCCCGCAGAGGCACAGGCGGGATGCGTACCAAGCTTCAGGCCGCCGCTCTCGCGGTTGCGGGTGGAATCAACACGACAATCACGAACGGGAACAACCCGGCCGCTCTTTACGAAATTTTAAACGGCGGCAGCGCAGGCACGCTTTTTACCGGCGACAGGACGCGCCGATAAATCATCCTTCTTGATTTTCTTAATGAACGCGCCGATCGCGGTTTTTTATGCTATTATTTGTTTACGCGCTTAAACAGGTTTATCGAATAAAGAAAAGGGGCTTTCGCGAGATGAAAATAACAGACAAAGATATTCTCCGGCTTGGCACAGAATTCGAGAGTTGTCAGAAGCTGCTTGTGGCGATCGGCGACGAGAATCGCCAGCGCCTGATCATGATCATGCTGAAAGGTCCCTGCGACGGCAGCCGCGCGGCGGAAATCGCGGAGCGGACAAATCTTTCCCGACCCGCCGTCTCGCACCACATCCAAATCCTGAAAGACGCCGGAATCGTTAAAAGCCGGAAAGAGGGAAAGCTGATCTATTATTATCTGGATCCGGACAGCGAGCCGGTCAATGACATGATCGCGCTGTTCTCGGATATGAAACAGATCATGAAATACGCTCCCGAGCGCGGAGAAGAATAATGGAGGCAACAGCTATGAAGACTGCGATTATTTACTCATCCGTACATCACGGAAACACCAAAAAAATCCTGGAGGCCATGTTCGCGGGCAAAGACGTGTCGATTCTTCCCGCTTCGGTAAACACCCATCCGGATCTGACAGGCTATGACCTGATTTGCTTCGCTTCCGGCATTTACTACGGGAAATTCCACAAAACCGTTCTGGACGCGATGAAGAACTGCGCGGTAAAGCCCGGCCAGAAAGCGATTCTTGTTTACACCAGCGGTTCCGAGAATATCCGTCTGGACAGCGCCGAGAGTATCCTGAAAGAACGTGAGCTTATAAATCTCGGCCATTACGGCTGCCTCGGCTTCGATACCTTCGGGCCGCTCAAGCTGATCGGCGGACTCGCCAAGGGACACCCCGACGCGGAGGAGCTCGAGAACGCGAAGAAATTTATCAATGGAATCGAGGCCGTGTTACAATGACAACCTCGAGCGACGAAATACAGATCCATGCCCTGCGCTGTGGTACCGTGGGCACGGACGAGACAATCCCGGACCGGAGCAAGTCCGGAAACCCGCTGGCCTTCAGCGGCCTTTTCCGCGGCGAAAAGCATCGCGTATGGCTGCCCGTCTACTCCTATCTGATCGTTCATCCGCGCGGCAAAATCCTCGTCGATACCGGCTGGCACACCGACACGCGCTTAAACCAGAAAGAGCACATGTCCTGGCAGCTCAATATCGCCAGCAAGGCAAAGCTTCCGCCCGGCGAGGCCGTGAGCGAGCAGCTCGCTTCTCTCGGCCTTAAGCCGGAAGACCTGGATCTCGTCCTTTTTACGCATCTCGACGTCGACCACGCGAGCGGGGCGAAGCTTGTCCGCGGAGCGAAACGTTTTCTCGCCGCGGAGGACGAGCTGAAAGCCGCCGCGGGCAGTGACATCCGCTACAACCGGCGTCTCTGGGACGGCCTTCCTCTCGAGCCGCTTTTTTTCAAGAACACAGGGCTCGGCCCCGAGGGTCGAAGCCTCGACTGGTTCGGGGACGGGAGCGTCCGGTTTATCGATGTCTCCGGGCATTCCGCCGGCACGACCGGCGTCCTGATCACGCGTAACGACCGCTTTGTTTTTATCACCTCCGACGCGTGCTACAACCGCGCTTCCTGGGAAAATCAAAAAGTTCCCGGTCTCATGGCGGATAAGGAGAAAGCGGGTAAAGCGCTCAAATGGATTCACGATTTGTCCTTGAAACCGGGGATGGTCGAGATTCTGGCGACCCATGACCCGGAAGTCGAGCCACACACGATCACGCTGTAATACTTATCAATGAGAGAAGGAATCAATATGAAGTCTTACGCCTTAATTACCGGCGCTTCCGGCGGAATCGGCCGGGAGTTTGTTTATGAGTACGCGAGGCATCATTTCAATCTTGTCCTCGTCGCCCGTAACGAGGAGAAGCTGAATGCCTTGAAATTAGAACTGGAAAAAACCTGGCATATCCGCGTACTTGTCATCGCGGAGGATCTCTCGGACGAGGACGCCGCGCTTCGAATCTATGACCGTGTCCGCGCCGAAGGTATCCATGTCATCGAGCTGATCAACAACGCTGGCGCCGGGAAGCAGGTTTCCGTCACGGACGCCGACACCGACACCTTGAAAAACCTGATTCACCTGAACGTGACGAGCGTCACCTTGCTTTGCCGCCTGTTTGGGCATGATATGGTCAAGGCCGGAAAAGGAAGAATTCTGAACGTGTCCTCCATGGGCGCTTTCATTCCCGACCCATATTTCAACGTCTACGGCCCGACCAAAGCCTTTGAGCTTTTCCTGACCGAGGCCATGTACGGCGAGCTGAAGGGAACCGGCGTTACCGTGTCCGCTCTGTGCCCCGGCCCTGTCAAAACGAACTGGGCCCGTAACGCCGGAAAAGCCGATAGCAAAATGGCGAAAGATCCCGCCGATATCGCGAGGAGCGGCTTCCGAGGTCTCCACCGCGGCGACCTGATCATCATCCCCTCCGCGGACAACCGGATCGAGCGCTCTCTGATGAAAGGCCTGCCCGCCAAAGCGCAGGTTCGGATCATCCGCGCCTGGCAGAAATACCTGATCGACCGCGCCTCCGCTTAGCGAGCGCCTATAGGGAATCCGCGAAGGCCTTGATGAGTCTCGCGCTGTTCTCGTCTTTTTTATAAGAAAATTCCGGGTGCCACTGAACGCCCGCGACAAATCTATGTTCCGGCATGTAAATGGCCTCGACGAGCCCATCCTCCGAATAGGCCATCGGCCTGAACTTCTCCGACAACCGACGGATCGCCTGGTGATGATAGCTGTTCACCCCGATCCGTTTTTTGCCCAATACGTCAAAAAGCGGCGTGCCCGCGAGTATATCCACCCTATGCGCGATTCTGTCGTAAGGCGGCGCCATATGATGGTCGATCCCGCCCGGGCGCTCTGTCGGCAGATCCTGGTACAACGTTCCGCCATAGCAGGCGTTCATGAACTGCAGGCCGCGGCAGATTCCAAGTGTCGATAGATTCCTTTGTACAGCTTCTTTTAATACATACGCTTCCATCTCGTCGCGTTCTTTACAGACCGCGCCACGGTTTTCCGTTAACTTCTCGTGATAGATTTCCGGTGACACGTCCTGCCCGCCGGTCAGCAGAAAACCCTGACAGCTTTCCAGAAAAAAATCCAGCTCCTCCTGGTCGATCGTCAGAGGAAGAATCACAGGAACCGCGCCCTGCTCCTCGAGCATTTTGAGATAGCCCGGGAGCATCCAGCAGCATTCTCTTATCTCGTCATAAAGTGGTATTACGCCAACAACTTTTTTCATACTTTCACTTCCACAAAGTTTTTTGTATTGCCATAAATTTCGTTTTGTGCTATTATACTAACAGATAGGGAATGAGGTACTCCCCCGGTGAATCCGAAACTGCCTTTACGGCTGATGACTTCTGTAATTCAGAAGGGTCAGTCTGTTTTTATGCCCAAATTTAAGGAGGAAACATTATGGATACAATACAGGATTGTTTATTTGTCGGTTTAGGCGGCGCTCTGGGCGCGATCACGCGCTATCTCATGGGCCTGATTCCGCTCCGGCACAGCAGCGGCTTCCCCATCATGACCCTGGTCATTAACGTGCTCGGCGCTTTCTGCGTCGGTTTTATTGTCGCCTTCGCCGGCAAAAACATTCTGAACGACCCTCGCCTGATCCTCTTCCTGAAGGTCGGCATCTGCGGCGGCTTCACGACATTCTCCACGTTCTCGCTGGAATCCTCCCAGCTCATCCAGAGCGGCCGGATGACCGCGGGCGTCTCCTACATGCTGGCGAGCGTGATCCTATGCGTTGCCGCCGTGACCTGCGCGCAGGTGGTGGTGAAGTAAGAAGTCGCGGAACGCCGGGGGCGCGCGGGGCGCGTTTTCAACGCTGGCGCGCTTGACGCCGCGTCTTGTTTTCTCCCACTCGCCGCGGATCGTCCAATGGACACCAGTCACATTCATATTTAAACAAACTTCTTACAAATCTCCCTGAAATCGCCCTTCCAAAACGTCCGTTTTCTGGCACAGCAACAAACATTCGCCTGATACCGAGAGATTTCGAGAATCGGGTGTGTTAGAGCAAGTTGTCGCGCCCGCCAGATAATTCTGATTGGCTGAAGTGATTCGCCGGCTTGGAGTGTCTAATACGGGACGTAAACATCGGTATTTACACAATTCTTGCGTAATAAGGAAGTTCCGCTCTCGCCTTCGGCTCGACGGAACGGCTGAGTATCTAAACTCAGGACTTCGCTTACGCTCGCCTTCGTAAAGATACTCATGCCAAAAATCCCCACATCCCGGCATGCTTCGTCCTCTTCGACCCGCCCTTCGGCGTCTGACAAAACATCCCGTATGTGGGGATTTCATATATACCCGACTGTCATTGTTCGCGCCGCGTAAGCAGCCGCGAACTCAAACAGACTTACTTTTTATTACAATTATGCTTTCGGGCCGGCAGCGACTAACGCTTTACCTGCCTCATTGCCTTCGTACTTCGCGAAGTTCTTTACGAAACGTCCAGCGAGATCTTTCGCTTTCTTCTCCCATTCGGAAGCGTCCGCGTATGTGTCGCGGGGATCCAGGATCTTCGGATCAACACCCGGAAGCTCTGTCGGAACCTCGAAGTTGAAGTAAGGCATCTTCTTCGTCGGAGCCTTCGCGATGGATCCGTCGAGGATCGCGTCGATAATACCGCGGGTATCGCGGATGGAGATACGTTTGCCTGTGCCGTTCCAGCCTGTGTTAACAAGATAAGCCTTCGCGCCGTTCTTCTCCATCTTCTTAACGAGCTCTTCCGCGTACTTCGTCGGATGCAGCTCAAGGAACGCCTGGCCGAAGCAAGCTGAGAAGGTCGGTGTCGGCTCTGTGATGCCGCGCTCTGTGCCGGCAAGCTTAGCTGTGAAGCCGGACAGGAAGTAATACTTCGTCTGCTCCGGAGTCAGGATGGATACCGGAGGAAGAACGCCGAACGCGTCAGCGGAAAGGAAAATAACTTCCTTCGCCGCCGGAGCGGAAGAAACCGGACGAACGATGTTCTTAATATGATCGATCGGATAAGAAACACGTGTGTTCTCAGTTACGCTCTTGTCCGCGAAATCAATTACGCCCTTATCGTCCAGAGTAACGTTCTCAAGAAGAGCGTCACGCTTGATCGCGTTGTAGATATCCGGCTCGGATTCTTTATCCAGATTGATGACCTTCGCGTAGCAGCCGCCCTCGAAGTTGAAGACGCCGTTGTCATCCCAGCCGTGCTCGTCGTCGCCGACAAGAAGACGCTTGGGGTCTGTCGATAAGGTTGTTTTGCCTGTTCCGGAAAGGCCGAAGAAGATGGCCGTGTTCTTGCATTCCATATCGGTATTCGCTGAGCAGTGCATGGAAGCGATGCCCTTGAGCGGCAGGTAGTAGTTCATCATGGAGAACATACCCTTCTTCATCTCTCCGCCGTACCATGTGTTGATGATGACCTGCTCGCGGCTTGTAATATTAAATAATACAGCTGTCTCGGAGTTAAGACCCAGCTCCTTGTAGTTCTCTACCTTCGCCTTGGAAGCGTTGTAAACAACGAAATCCGGCTTGAAGTTCTCAAGCTCTTCCGCTGACGGCTTAATGAACATGTTCTCAACGAAATGAGCCTGCCAAGCGACTTCAACGATGAAACGAACCGCCATTCTGGTGTCCGTGTTCGCGCCGCAGAAAGCGTCTACGACATAAAGCTTCTTATTGGAAAGCTCTTTCTTCGCGATTTCCTTAACCGCTTCCCATGTCGACTCAGACGCCGGATGGTTATCGTTCTTGTACTCATCGGAAGTCCACCAAACCGTGTTCTTGGAATTCTCGTCCATAACGATGAATTTATCCTTAGGGGAACGTCCTGTGTAAACACCGGTCATAACATTGACCGCGCCGAGCTCACTTTCCTGGCCCTTCTCATATCCTTCCAAAGCGGGATTCATCTCGTCTTTGTACAGATCTTCGTAAGAAGGATTGTGTACGATTTCCGTAGTGCCGACAATACCATACTGACTCAAATCTACTTTTGCCATTGGTGTAGTCCTCTCTTTCTTCAAATGTTTTCTTTCAAAAAAGTTTGCCGTAAGCTAACAAATTATTGTATATAAAACCTGTAAAAGTAACCATGTGTATTTTTTCACATTCTCATATAAAAGTCAATTGATTTCTACAAAAGAAATCATGTTTTTTTTGTGTTGGAAAAACATAATTTCATGTAACCCTCAAGAGGCTCAAAACCGAGCTTCCGGTAGAACCTTACGGCGTTCTCCGCTGCCTCTAAATAGACCTTCGTGATCTGTCTTTTACGCGCCTCCGCGATCAGAAAAGACACGACCGCCCCGCCGATTCCTCTGCCCCTGTAATCCGGTCTGGTATATATGTTCATCAGATACGCGCATTGACCCGAGGGATTGTCGGGAGACGGCATCTCGCGCTGCAGGCACATGCCGCCGCAGCCGACCTTGACGCCGTCCAGAAACGCGAAACAGGCAATGTGCCCGCCGCTGATAAAGGTTTCTTTGTAATAGCCGATGTTTCGCTTCCGAAGAGGCTCCGCGTCCTTCTCCGGCAGCGGCGCGAAAACGTCCCGGAGCACTTCCATTCTCCAGCGGATCAGCTCCTCCAAATCTCCCGGTCCCGCTTTGATAATTTCAATTCCCACGCGGCTTCCGCTCCTTCCTGACAACCGGCAGCGCTTTATAATCCACCTTACCGCTCGGGGTAAGGGGCATACTGTCCAGTTTCACGAAAAAATCCGGTATCATATAGTCCGTCAGCCGCTTTTCCATAAAAGCCCGAATCCGCTCCGGCGTGATTTTCTCGCTCTCCAGGACGTAATACGCCGCCATGTATGAATGATCGCGGCTGTCCTTGAGCGCCCGGACGACGCCCTGACGGACGCCCGGGCAATCGCGAAGCGCCGACTCCACCTCGTCCGGCTCCACTCTTTTGCCAAGGATCATGATCTGCCGATCCTTCCTTCGCAGAAAAGCGACGTTGCCGTCCGGCAGGAAATAACCCAGATCGCCGCTCCGGTAAATCCTTCTTCCGTCCGGAAGCCGCGTGAACGCGGTGTTCTCTGTCTTGCGATCTCCGATATAGCCCCGGGACACGCCGCCGCCCAGAATACAGATTTCCCCAATCTCACCAAAAGTCGCCGGCTCCAGATTTTCGTCCATGATCTGAATCTCGCTGCCAAGGACCGCCTTCCCCACCGGATACGAGCCATCTGCGAGAGGCTTCGTCCCATTGCAGTGAAAATACGTCGCGCACACAGTCGCCTCGGAAGGGCCGTAGGTATTGTATATCTCCGCCTGATCCAGAAGGTCGGTTACGTAATCCGCGCGCAGCACGTCACCACCGCTGATCAGAAGCCGGACGCTTTCCGGGATCCGCGGAAGGCAGTTCAGCTCCATCAAAAGATACGGAAAACCACTGATGATCGTAACCTTCTGCCGATCCGCGAAGGCCATCAAAGTCGTGATGTCCTCCTTATCGGATTTGTATGGAATCGCGATGGCCGCTCCCGCGAGCAGAGACGCGAAGACCTCTTCCACGAAAATGTCAAAACCACAAACCGAATACTGAAGCGTAATATCGCCCGGCCCCGGATGGAACTCGTTCTGAAACGCCCGGGCGTAATGGCATACGTTCCGATTCTCGACCGCGACACCCTTGGGCTTCCCGGTCGAGCCGGATGTATACAGTATATACGCCAGATCCTCCGGCCGCGTATCCCGCCGACCTGTATCCCGCCGTCCCGTTTCCGGGCGCGACACGCTGTCCCCGCCGCCGGTCTTTTGACCGTTAATCTCGTCCTCGAAGTCAAGCCGCGGAGTAATCGTCCGAAAACCGCTGAAAAACCTCTCATAGGACGGCTGCGTGACGATAAAATCCACGCCCGCGTCCAGCATCATAAAGCGGATTCTGTCTTTGGGGAAGTCCGGCTCCGCCGGCACGTACGCCGCGCCGAAACCAAGCGCCGCGAAGATCGAGGCGATCATCAAAGCGCCGTGATCCATGACGACGCCGATCCGCTTCGCGCCCGCGGGGAATTCCGCCGCGATCGCGAGAGCCGCGTCGCGAAGCGCCGCGCGGGACACGATCCGGTCATCCTCGATGATCGCCGGTGCCTTCGGATCCTCTTCCGTTATTTTATCAAATAAGTCGAATATTACATTCTCGTTACGCATATCCCGCTTCCTTTACCGCTCTAATGTCCACTTGATTCCTTTTGCCATCCGAAGCGCCGCGTCCCGGTAATGATTGCCCGGGTTCAGCTCGAAAACGGACTGTACGCCGCGCTCGCTCAAAAGCTTCGAGAGCCGCTCGGTATTGTCTCTCGTCGTCCGCAGCGCTTTGTTCGCGACCGCGCTCTCCCTGTCACCGATCGAGAAATAGAAACTCTCCGCGCTGTCCGGAAGCGTGTTCGCCTCCGTGTATTCCATTAGTCCCGGATACCAGAGTGAGCCTGACGCCGACGAGTATCTTGAGAAAACGTCCGTGTTGTACGCCGCGTAAACCGCGAAAAGCCCTGCCATCGAATACCCCGCGAGGTAACGCCGGACCGCGCTTTTCCCGATAAAACCTTCCGCGTAGGGAAGGATTTCCTCCGTCAAAGAGCGGAGGAATAAATCCGCCTCACCGGTGAAATGATCCTCTCTCGTGACGACCGGGTCGGACACCCAGGGCGAAAGATCCTCGTCCCAGCGAATCCCTGAGATCGTGACCAGCTGAAACGGCGCGAGCCCCAGCGATTTACAGGCTTCAATCAGACTTTTGCCATTTTCCATATAGTCCACGGTGTAGATCACCGGCGCTTCTTTTTCCGTTGTCTTATAAACCTGAACATGCCGGCCCGATATCTCTTCCGACGTGACTTCCATACGCCATTCCTCCTTGTTTCCGCATATAAACTTATCATAACTGTTTTTAGGAAATAACTCAAATAAAAGTATAAGTGAAATAACGCCGCGGAACGTTTTTATATCGTCCCGCGGCGCTGTTATTTTTAACTATTTCAACTGATCCAGAAGTGACTTCCCGATCGTGCCCTCCGGCATCGTCAGATGGAAATTGTCGGCGATCGTGCAGCCGATCGCGCCAAAGCTGTCCGTCTCCGGAAGCTCCCCTGTACCCTTCATGGACGGGGAGTACAGCAGCAGAGGCACCTTCTCCCTCGTGTGGTCGCTGCCCGTAAACGTCGGGTCATTCCCGTGGTCCGCCGTGATCATCAGCAGATCGTCCTCGCGCAGCTCTTTTAACAGCTCGCCGAGCTTCACGTCGAAACGAATGATTTCCTCGGCATAGCCGATCGGGTTTCTTCTGTGCCCCCAAAGCGCGTCGAAATCCACCAGATTCGTGAAGCAAAGACCGTTCCAGTCTTTTTTCGCCTCATCGATCGTCTGCTCCATGCCGTTTACCGAGCTGACGGAATGATACGCCTCGGTAACGCCGTAGCCATTGAAAATATCCGAGATTTTCCCGACGGAAATCACGTCATACCCGTTCTCGGAAAGCAGGTTCAGCGTCGTTTTCCCGAACGGCGTCACCGCGTAATCCCGGCGGTTCGAGGTGCGGACGAACTCGCCCTTATGTTTCCCGACGTACGGCCGGGCGATCACGCGCCCTACCTTCCACTCGTCCTTCATCGTGATCTCGCGGGCGATCTCGCAGCAACGGTACAGGTTCTGAAGGTCAAAAGTCTCCTCATTGCCGCAAATCTGCAGCACCGAGTCGGCGGAGGTATAAACGATCATCTTGTTGTGATAGATTTCTTCCTCGCCGAGCTCCTCGATGATCTTCGTGCCGCTCTCGGAACGGTTGCCGATGATTTCCTTGCCGCAGCGTCCGGAAAGCTCGTCCAGAAGCTCTTTCGGAAAGCCATGCTCCGTGAAAGTGATAAACGGCTTCGTCGTGTAAAGCCCCATCATCTCCCAATGACCGGTCATGGTATCCTTGCCGCGGCTTTTCTCCGCCATCTTCGCGTAATAGCCCATCGTCTCCGGAACCGGAGCGACGGACGACAGGGGCTTCAGATTGGCGAGCCCCAGCTTCGCGAGATTCGGGATCAGAAAAGTCCCGCCCAGAGCGTCGGAGATATGACCCAGCGTGTCCGCCCCGGTGTCCCCGAAAGCCGCCGCGTCCGGCCCATCCCCGATTCCCATGGAATCTATGACAATTACAAATACTCTTTTATATCCGCTCATGTAGTCTCCTTCTATAACGATAACTGTGTCTCCAGCGCCAGCTCCATCATCTTCGTGAAGCTGAGCTGCCTTTCCTCCGCGCTCAGCGCGGCGCCCGTGATGATCTCGTCCGAAATCGTGAACATCGCCAGCGCTTTTTTGCCACAGCGGGCCGCGTTCGCGTAAAGCGCCGCCGCTTCCATCTCCAGACAGATCACGCCCATCTTCCGCCAGCCCTCGATCGAGCTCGGGTCGTCATTGTAAAAAGCGTCTTCCGAGAGAATGTTGCCGACAACGATCTTCGTTCCCAGCCGCTCCGCGCTTTGAACCGCCTTATACAAGAGATCCCAGCTCGCGATCGGCGCGAAGGTTCCCTGTAGATTATACATGTTGAACCAGGATGAGGTCGTGCTCGCGCCCTCGGCCAGCACAATGTCCATCACGTGTACGTCTTCCTGTATGGACCCGGCCGAGCCGATACGGATCATATTCTCGACTCCATAGAAATTATACAACTCATAGGAGTAAATTCCAATAGACGGCATACCCATTCCGGTCGCCATGACGGAAACCTCTTTGCCCTTGTACTTGCCCGTGAAGCCCAGCACATTGCGCACATGGGTCACTTCCCTGGCGTCCGTCAGGAAGTTCTCGGCGATGAATTTCGCCCGAAGCGGGTCGCCGGGAAGCAGCACCGTTTTCGCGAAGTCTCCCGGGGCGGCGCCGATATGCGGTGTCGGAACTGTGCCCGCGTGTGTGTATTGCTCTTTATTTCCCATTCTTGTCCTCCTCAATCAAATTTCGAATTGTCTGTACCGCGACGCGGATCGGGACGTCCATGTCATGAACGACCGGGTTCTCGAGGCCTTTTTTCGCCCGCTCCTGGTTCGCCAGAACCAGGAAAAGAGAGCCGACCCTTACGCGCAGGAAGCTGCCGGCGATAAAGAGCGCCGCGCTTTCCATCTCGGAGGCGAGGCAGCCCATTCGCAGCCACGCCTCCCATTTATTTGTCAACTCATACGATACCGGCATGATTTCCGGATTATGCTGCCCGTAAAAAGCGTCCTTGCATTCCACGACACCGACATGGTACGTCTGCCCCAGCTGAGTGGCCGCCCGCGCGATAGCGTTCGTGATCATGAAATCCGCCACCGCGGGATACTCGATCGGCGCGTATTCCTTACTCGTTCCTTCCATGCGGATGGCGCCGGAAGCGATGACAATGTCACCGCTTTTGACATCCAGGTCCATACCGCCGCAGGTTCCGATCCGCAGAAACGTCTTCGCGCCGCACTTGACAAGCTCCTCCAGCGCGATGGACGCGGACGGCCCGCCGATTCCCGTAGAGGTCACGGAAACCTTCTTGCCGGCAAGCCAGCCTGTGTAAGTCGTGAATTCCCGGTTGTCCGCGATCAACACGGGGTTGTCCAGGTATTTCGCGATTTTCAGGCACCGCTTCGGGTCGCCGGGCAGGATCACGTACTCGCCCACGTCGCCCGGCGCGATCTGCAGATGATATTGCTTATCGGGATTTTCTGAATAGTTGATCATACTCTCGCGCCCTTCTCATAAGGGATTCCGCTGGCCTTCGGAGCCGCGCTCCTTCCGACGAACAGAATCAGGATTATAATAGTGATCACGTATGGCAGCATGCTGAGGATTTCCGCCGGTACCGCGAAGTTTCCGCCGCCGAGGAGAATCGTCAGCGCCTGCGCCGCGCCGAACAGCAGGCAGGCCAGATAACCGCCGTGCGGTGTCCATTTGCCGAAGATGACCGCCGCGATCGCGATGAAGCCCTGACCGGCGATCGCCGTCGGCGAGAACTGCGTCACGATCGCCAGTGTCACGGACGCGCCGCCGAGGCCCGCCAGAACGCCTGAAAGAATCACGCAGATATATCTCGTCTTGTAAACGTTGATGCCAAGAGTATCCGCCGCGCCGGGATGCTCGCCGACCGCCCGGATATGAAGCCCCCAGGTCGTCTTATAGAAAATGAACCACATAACGATGGCGATCACAAGCGCGATGACCGTCGTCACGTCTACATTAAGATTGTTCCAGACCCCGGGAAGGCCTGCGCCGAAAAGCTTGGGAATCTTATTCGTGACCGGCATGGTCTGTGTCGCGCCGGCGAAAAGACGTCTGGAGAGGAACAACGCGAGTCCGGGAGCGATCAGGTTGATCGCGATACCGGAAACGGTCTGGTCCGCTTTGCCGCTGACCGACGCCACCGCGTGCAGGAGCCCGAAGAGCCCTCCCGCGAGGCCCGCGCACAGAAAGCCCAGCCAGGCGGATCCGGAAAAGTAACCTACCGCCGCGCCTACGAACGCGCCGATCGTCATCATTCCCTCAATTCCGATATTGACCACGCCGCTTCGCTCCGAGATGACCGAGCCCTCGGCCGCCAGCGCCAGCGGGGTGGAATACATTAACATAATTCCTAAAAACAGAAGAATACTAGACATGATCCGCCTCTCCTTTCTTCCTGGTTCCTATCTTATCGATCAGCTTCGGAAGGATATAGGTCAACGCGCAGAAAAACACGATTACGCCGATAATAATATTGATGATTTCCGTCGGCACGCCCATCATAAGCTGCAGTGTCGAGCCGCCGTACAGAAGCCCGCCGAACAGAAGTCCCGCGAAAACGCAGCCGATCGGGGAACTCATCGCGATGAAAGCGACGGACAGACCGTTCAGGCCGTAGCCCTCGAAGTTCGAAAGCGACGAAAGGCTGTGCGGCCACTGTCCCGTGATGTAGAACGCCGCGCCGAGACCGCAGAGAGCGCCGGAAATCAGCATCGCCTGAATGATATTTTTGTTCACGTCGATACCGGTGAACCGCGCCGCGTCCTTGTTGGAGCCAACCGCTCTCAACTCAAAGCCCTTGCGTGTCTTAAACAAAAGCCAGGAGATGAAGACCGCCGCCAGCACGGCGAAGATGAATCCGATGTTCACGTCTGTCTTCAGGAACGCGCGTCCCAGCGCGCTGTTCTCGAGACCGCCCATGCCGTCCGTTCTCTTCCAGTTATCCAAAATCGTCGTGTAGCCTGTCTGTGATATCTTGTTGGTGGAAATCGCCGTCTTGCCGACGATCCAGTTCGAGAAGTACAGCGCGATCCAGTTCAGCATGATGCCTGTGATGACCTCGTTGATACCGAACTTCGCCTTCAAAAGTCCTACCAGGCCGCCGTATAAAGCGCCCGCGGCCATACTCGCCAGAATGATCAGCGGGATCTCGATCGGGGCCGGCAGCTTCACCAGCACGCCGACAACAGTCGCGGCGATCGAGCCCACGATGAACTGACCCTCGGCGCCGATATTGAAAAGTCCTGTTTTAATCGCGAACGCCACGCCCACGCCGGTAAAAATGATCGGCGTGCTCTTGATGAACACATTGAGTATTTTTTTCGGGCTGCCGAGCATTCCGTAGATCAATGTCCCAATGGACGAGAACGCGGGATATCCGGCCAGTCCCATGATGATGATCGCGACTACGAAACCGAGAAGGATCGCGATGACTGTCAGCATAATCGGTTTTTTGAGAAGTGTTTTCCACTTACTGTTCATTCTCTCCGCCTCCTCCCATAAGAAGACCAATCTGGTTCTGTGTCGCCTCGCCCTGCTCAAAGATACAGTTGATCTGCCCGTCGTAAATCACGGCGATCCGGTCGGACAGGTTCATGACCTCGTCCAGCTCATACGAAATCAAAAGCACCGCGACTCCTTTGTCGCGCTCCGCGATCAGCATCTTGTGCACGTTCTCGATCGCGCCCACGTCGAGTCCTCTCGTCGGCTGTACCGCGATCAGGACCTTCGGGTCATTGGCGATTTCTCTGGCGATGATGATCTTCTGCTGGTTGCCGCCGGAAAGCGAGCCCGCTTTCTTGGAGCCGCAGTCCTCCGGCCGGATATCGTAATCCTTGACCATCTTTTTCATGAAATCACGCGTTTTCTTCCGGTCGATCCGCCCACCCGGCGAAAACTCGTCCGTACGATATTTTTCCAGAATCGCGTTCTCGTCACAGGTAAAAGAAAGCACCAGACCGTTTTTGTGACGATCCTCGGGGATGGTCACCAGGCCGTTGTCCATGCCGTTTCTGGGAGAAGTGTTCTGAATCTCCTCGCCGAGGACGCGGATTGTCCCGTTCTCGGCCTTGACCAGATTATTGACCGCTTCCATCAGTTCTTTCTGGCCGTTTCCGTCAATGCCGGCGATACCGACGATCTCGCCGCCGCGGACCTGAAGGCTCAGGTTCCTGACCGCGTCGATGCCCTGCTCATTCTTGACCGTCAGATTCTGAATGTCAAAAACCACGTCCCCGGGTTTTGCGGGTGTCTTGTCCACGACCAGCTTCACCGCGTGCCCGACCATCATCGTGGCGAGGCTGTCCTCAGAGCAGCCGGCCACCGGAACCGTGCCGATGTATTTGCCGCGGCGGATGATCGTGCAGACATCGGAGGATTCCTGAATCTCCTTCAGCTTATGCGTAATGATGATCACGGTCTTCCCGTCGGCGATCAGACTCTTCATGATCGAGAGCAGCTCCTCAATCTCCTGCGGCGTCAGAACAGCCGTCGGCTCGTCCAGAATCAGGATTTCCGCGCCTCGGTAAAGCGCCTTGAGAATCTCCACTCTTTGCTGCATGCCTACGGAAATATCGGAAATCAGCGCGTCCGGGTCTACCTCAAGACCGTATTTCTCGACGATTTTGAGCACGTTTTCCCGCGCCTTCCTCGTGTCCGTGACAATTCCGCCCTTCCTGGGCTCGTTTCCCAGAATGATGTTCTGGGTCACGGTAAAATTCTCGACCAGCATAAAATGCTGATGTACCATGCCGATGCCGTTCTCGATCGCGACATTCGGGTTTTTGACCTCGACCTCTTTCCCGTTCAGGTAAATCTTACCGGCTTCGGGGGTGTAGAGACCGTAAAGCACGTTCATCAATGTGCTCTTGCCCGCGCCGTTCTCGCCGAGAAGGGAGTGGATCGTTCCTTTTCTGACATCCAGATTCATGTCTGTCAGCGCGTAAAAAGAGCCGAAAATCTTCGTGATTCCGCGCATCTGTACCGCGTACTCGGCGCTGACGGGAACCTCGGTGTATTTTTCCGTATTATCTGCCATTTTGCCTCCCCCTTTCTCAATTAAGCCCGGCGATATAGGTGTTGTACTCGTCTTCCGTCGAAGGCGGAACGATCGCGCCGGCCGATATCTGTTTGCCGATCTCGGTCGCCTGATTGTAAATCTCATCCGAGTAATTCGGATGCTCCGCCGGGATGCCGACCGCGCCGTCCGCCAGTCCATAGGATACGTTCTGACCGCCGATCTGTTTCCCGTCCATGTAGTCCTTCGACAATTTCTCAACGCCCGCGGAAACCAGCTTAAGAGCGGAGGTCAGTACGTTGTCAGGCGCCAGATAAGACTGGTCGCGGTCCACGCCGATCGCCCATTTGCCGGATTCTTTTGCCGCCTCGATCATGCCCTGGCCCGTGTTGCCCGCCGCGTGATAGATCACGTCACAGCCGTCCGAGTACATCTTGTTGGCGATGGCCTTGCCCTTAGCCGCGTCGGAAAAGCTCTCCGCGTACTGAACGGAAACCGATACTTCTTTGCCGAGCTTTTTACCGGCGTACGCCGCGCCTGCCATGTAACCGTACTGGAATTGGCGGATGACCTCATTCTCGATGCCGCCGATAAATCCGATCTTGCCGGTCTTCGACACGGAGGCCGCGATATAACCTACCATGAAGGAGGACTCCTGCGCCCGGAAGGTCACGCCCGTCACATTGGCGGGCGGATTCGCGAAGGCGTTGTCCACGACCGCGTAATTCAGCTCCGGATTCACGGCCGCCGACTCGGTCACCGCGTCCACGGTCGTAAAACCGATTGCCCACAACAGTTTCGCCCCCGCGTCGGAGAGCACGTCCAGATTCGTGACAAAATCGGACATTTGCTTGGATTCGATGTAATTCACTTTCATGCCCGTGTCTTCGCGCAGCTGCTTAAGTCCCTCCCAAGCGGATTGATTAAAGGACTGGTCGTTTACTCCGCCGGTATCGGTGATCATCGCGATCATATAATCGTAATTCGATTCCGTCCGGTCGGGAGTGCCGCAGGCCGCGAGCGAAACGCACAACACTGCTGCCATCAGTATCGCGGTCAGTTTTTTAACTCTCGCCACTTTTCATTACTCCTTTCCATAATACATGGTTTTTCTTAGTTCTTTTGCCGTTCCATATCTTGTAATTTGATTATATCGCGGTATAATTGAGAAAAATAGGTCATATGACCCAAAAGGAGAAGAAAGATGAAATACAACATACCGTCTGATGTTTTTTATGTTAAGAAAAAATATAAAGCCGGAGAATTCATCTTCTCCGGCTACGAGGAAAACCCGAACTTTTACTTACTGACCTCCGGCTCCGTCAACGTGATGTACCTGGATCAGAGAGGCGATGTTCTCCAGCTTGAGCGCCTCACGGCCCCGGATTTTTTCGGCGAGATCGAGCTTTTGAGCGATCACCATGTGCCGCTGCCGATCGTGGCCGCGGACAACTGCGAGACCCTGGTACTCGCGCGCGCCGAGGCGACCCGCTGGCTGAACGAGGATTTGTCTTTCTGTCATTACATTATGAAAAGAATGGCCGAAAAATTCTACCGGACCGTCTTCATCCGCGCCGAAGGTCATTTCCTGACGATCCGGCAGCGTCTGCTGCTCACTTACAACCGCTATAAAGCGGAGGGCCGTCTGAACGAGCTGACGAAACAAGAGCTCTGTGAGGAGCTCGGCGTCCCGATTCGCAGCCTCAACCGCGTGATCGCGCAGTGCTCCGATGTCATGATCTACGAGCATAAACATTTCCGTCCGGCGAAGAAGGCGTAAAAAAGGCGCCCCGAAACCGAATCCGGGCGCCCGGCCTTGGGAAGAACCCTTGGCGGATTTTTTACAGGCCGCTGTCTTGATCATCACTATTAGATTATCCAGGCGCTCATCACGCGGCGAACATTGAACTTTTGTCGCTTAACGAAATAAGAAACAACGAATAATCTTTAACTTTGAACAATCACCGCTTTTTTAAAAGCGGCGGCCTGTACGGAAAACATTTAAATCTCGACCTCGAACTCGAAGGTCTGGTTATACTTGTCGAGCGCCATCTGGAGACTCAAAATCTCCGCGGCCACCCGCTCGAACTCCCGCTTTACGAGGTTGAGGTCATAATTGATGTACTGGTATTCCGGCTGGGTCAGCCCCCGCCCGTAATAGCGCGCCTCGCGGCGTGACTGGGGCTGCTGCTTTCTCAGGAAATCCAGCGTGCTCTTGCGCTTATTCAGCTGGGCCATCCGGACCAGAATTTCATCCACGGCCATCTTCCCGTCGGCGACGTCAATGACCGCGCTGACATTCGAGACGTTTATCGCGTGCTTGACCATGCGGATTTTGTCGTCGAGCTCCGCGATTTTTCCCGCCACCTCGGAATAATCGTACTCGGGGACGACCGGCTTCTCATTCATTGCGGCAGTATACAGGCAGGAGGTACTTTCCTTATTTACCCAGTATTCTTTGTCTTCCATGTATTGCTTCAGCATTTTGTTCGCGTACGCGCTAGTTACCTTCACCACGGTCACCTTTCCTTTCGAATCACATCTGTTTTGTTCGGATGTAATCAGTATATCGTCCGCGGCTCTGCCTGTAAATGAACCAGTGGTTCAATACAACAGAGGAGGACGCTCTCGCGTCCTCCTCAACAATAAGCTCAAATGGGCTTACATTATAATATTTCGCCAGCGCCATCAGGTTATCCGCCTGTGGAAAGCACTTCCCGGCTTCCCATTTGTAAATGGCCTGGGTCGACTCAAACCCCATGTATTCCATCACTTGTTTAACAGAGACATGTTTCGCCACTCGAATCGCGCGCATTCGTCTGCCGCTGGTTTCGAGGTCATATACAGGTCGTTCCATCTGTTATCTCCCCTTTCGGAAAAGCGTGATTAACCGGTTGGATTTATGATTATAAACCAATCTTTTAATCAAGTCAAGGAGAGCGCCGGAGTAATCTTTATACCGGATTGAAACATCCGCCGCAGATGCTGACACACTGGCCATTCACATACCCGCTTTGCTCACTCGCGAGAAAAGCGAGCATCGGGCTTACGTCCTCATAGGGCGTACCGAAATGATGAATCGGAATCGCCTGCTCCATCATGGCAAGATATTTCTTACCGCCCGGACTGTTCGGATCCGAAAAGGCGTCGCTTTTTGAGACAGGGAGGAAGCAATTGGTCGTAATGCCATACGGCCCAAGATCATGTGACGTCATCCGGCTCAGGCTGATGATCGCCGCCTTGGCCATGCTGTATCCGCACGCGTGCTCCACATAAGACGCGCCGGCTCCGGAACCGCATAAAAGAATCCGTCCATAATGCTTTTCCTTCATATACGGGAAGCATTTCTGGATCATTTTTAAGGTGTATACCGGGCCTTGCTCAAAAAACAGCATGGCGTTTTCCGGTGTCGTCTCCAACATGTCATGCTGATCAAATAAGCCCCCCTGCGCGACACAGGCCAGTATATCGATCTGACCGAACGCGTCGACACACGCTTTTACGATACCGTCCAAGTCCTCGTCCTCCGCGATATCGCATTTCACCGGAATTATTTTTCCGGGAAAGCCTCTCTTCTCCGCGTCCGCCTTCAGCTCCTCCAGTTTATTCATCCTTCGGGCGCCGGCCACGACATCCGCGCCTTCCTGGGCGAATCGAAGCGCCGCGCCATAGCCTACGCCGGAGCTTGCCCCGACAATAATCGCTTTTCTTCCATCCAAAATTCCCATTTATTACGCCTCCTCTTTCCTATAAGCCAACTGTTACAATTGTGCCATCTCTTTATTCGTATTATAATGATGGTAAAGCGTTAATTTCAATACGCTTCCCGCAACTTAGACAAATTGGAGGTGTTTGTCACTTGTATACAGAAAAAAGTCTCAAGAAAAAACCGACCGGCAAACAGGCTGTCCGCTCCCGCGAGCTGATCACCGAGGGGCTGATCCGCCTGATGGAAAAAGAATCCTATGAGCTGATTACGATTACGCAGATCTGCCAGGAATCACAAGTCGCGCGCCAGACCTTTTACCGCAATTATAACTCGAAGGAGGATATATTGATCTCTTATATACGCGAGCGCCTGCTGAAACGCGCCCGCGATAAATGCTTTGGGGATGATTTTAAGACAAATCTGCGAATCCTGTTCGCGGATTTTCCGGTTCCGAAGGAGCTTATTTCCCTGATGCGGAAGAACGGCCTGTTCTACCTTCTGGAGGAAGAGTTTCTGGGATTTATGCCTGTCGTCACGGACTGTATCCTCATGCCGAAGCTTCTGGGCTCTCCCGAGTACGACGATTTTCTGACCCATTATATTGTCTCGACTGTTCTTTCCATTCTGACAGTCTGGATCGATCATGGGTATAAAGAAAGCGCTGAAAGACTCAGCGCCATCAGTATTGAGCTATTCAAAAGCACAGCGGCGCTTCCCCTATAAACGGCGGCCGGTCTTGAGAAATTCTTTAATTCCGGGCAGCTTCTCCTTCGCGGTTTCTTCCCCGATCCGGTACACGCGCAGAAGCTCCTCCTGCTTTTTCTCGGCCGCCCCTATATTAAGCGCTTCCGGCGGGTAGATCGCCAGGATTTTCCCGTCCTTCGCCGCCTTCTCGACCTCTTCCATCTGGCTGTTGTAATCCTCGGCTCTCGTCTCCAGATCCTTCAGAATCGCGGGATACTTCTTGAGCGCCACACGCGTAAGCGACGACATCTTCTTGCTCTTCTTCCGATAACCCTTCGGCTGTGTAAGAACGACAAGATTCCGGTCATAGCCGATCGACTCGAAAAAGGTAAGCGGCACGGAATCCGCGCAGCCTCCGTCCAGGTAGCTTCCGCCCCGGATCTCGACGGGTCTCGACAGAACCGGCATGCTCGCCGACGCCCGGAACCACTTCATATCCTCGCCTTTCCCGGTCTTGCATTTGTGATAGTACGCCTTCCCGGTATGGACGTCCGTCGCGACGACCCAGAATTCCATCGGGTTCTTCTCAAACGTGTCCGTGTCAAAAATATCCAGCTCGTATGGCAGCTTGTTGTAGCAGAAATCCGCGCCGTACAAATCGCCCGTCCGGATCAGCGAGCGGAAGCTGCAGTATCTTTTATCCTTACAAAAGCGCGTGTTATAGCGAATCGCCCGGTCGATCTGCCGGGATTTGTAGTTGCACCCGAACACCGCGCCGGCGGACACGCCGATTGCGCCGTCAAACTCAATTTCTTCTCTCAGTAAAACATCCATGACGCCGCACGTGAACATTCCGCGCATCGCGCCGCCTTCCATGATCAGTCCTGTCTTCACGTAAATCTTCTCCTATCCTCTAAACAACCCTGAAATCCCCTTCCGGGGTAAGGGCCAGATTCAAATCACCATTCATCGAGTTCTCCAGCGCGCGCCGTATGTTCGGCCCATCGCTCCGTTCATACCACGCCGAGGCTTCCTCTCTCGTCAGGCCGCCCCGCGTCTTTCGCCGGATGAGCCTCTCCTTGAGCATCGTCTCGTCCGCCCGGATAAAAACCGCGTAATCGGCGTATTTCCGAAACGACCGCCACGGCTCCTCGTCCAAAAGCAGCCAGTTTCCCTCGATCAGAACGATATCGCCGGTCACCGCCTCCGCGTCCTCCGCCGGGTCATGCGTGACACGGCTGTACACCGGCCATCGGACATCCCCTCGCGTAAGCGCGGCAAGCTTTTCGCGGAACTTATCTGTGTCAAACGTTTCCGGGCATCCCTTCACGTCTTTCAGCAAAACCCGCCGACCCCCGACCTCCGCGTAACGGGACGCCAGAACCGCGTTCGCGAAATGAAACCCGTCCAGCCCGAGCGCCTGAACCTCCGTAAACTCGTCACGCTCACGGGACAGCTTCTCCAGAAGCAGCGCTAGCGTGGACTTGCCGACCGCCGGCGGCGCGGCGAGAAAAACAACCAGCCTTTTCTTTTTCTCTTTCTGTCTCTTCGTCAGCTCCGCCAGCAGCGGGTTAAAAATCTTCTCGACCGTTTCCCGTCGAACCTTTGCCCTCGACTTAAGACCATTCACCGTAAAAGAATAGTACATTCCGATTCCTTCTTATAAAATCTTTGTCAGCAGCTCGCGCGCTTCCCGTTCCGTCCGGGCCACATAGTCCGGCGTAACCGCGCCGTTTCCTATACTGCCTCTCCGGTTAAACCAGACTGTCTTCCAGCCCGCCCGCGCGGCTCCGACAATATCTCTCTCAAACGAGTCCCCGATATAATAGCTCTCCTCACGGTTTAAGCCCAGCTTCCCGACCACATGGTCAAAAATCGCCCGATCAGGCTTCGTCACGCCCAGCTCTCCCGACACAAAAACATTCTTCTCGGGTATCCACTTCAAAAGCCCCAGCGTCCGGATCTTATCCCACTGGTGCTCCGTCGGCCCGTTCGTGATAATTCCCAGAAGCGCCTTCCCGGCGAAGGCGTCCAGCGCGCTCTTCATCTCGTCCGACATCTCAAGCCGCCCCTGCGCCTCCATATAATATGACTGAAACGCGAGCGCCCGCTCTTCCGGCATCGAAATCCCGAACTCCCCAAACGTCCCCTGTATCCGATTAATATACATCCGCTCCAGCGAAATCTCGCCCCTTGAGGACGCCTCAAAGGCGATATCGCTGTGCCTCTTGCTCGCGACGAACATCTCTTCTAAATCCAGACCTGTCCCCGTCCCGAACATCCTGACAAAAGCCCGCTCAAACGGCTGGGCCTGATTATATAATGTGTCATCGACATCAAATAAAAAAGCTTTCATCCAGACTCCTCTGCTTCGTTTCTGTTCAACGTTTCTATTTTACCATACTTTTCGCGGAGCGCAAGGGATGGGCGCGCGGGGGCGTTTTGAATGGCTTGTTTGTGGGGGCGCGATTCGCGGGGAGCGGCTTGAATGGAGTATTTGTGAGGTCGCGTCTTGCCTGGTTGCTTTGAGCTTGGTGTGATTGTCGTGTTGCGGTGGTTATCCGGGCAGTTCCGGGGTCGGTGATTTTCCAGCAGAGAGATAATTTCACACTGGCCACACAAACTTCATCGCCAACGCCCATAAAACAAACTGAATTCACCACGAATGTCTAAATACCGCGTCTTTCTTTCCCTGCCACCGCGGAAATTCGAAAACCGCGGGTATTATAGCTTCTTTGTCTCTCCCGCCAGATAATCTTATTCTAAACTGTACCCTATAAGGTGGACACGCCCACAAGATGTATTCCACCCAATAATTATGGTGATACCCTTTTTTCAGGACACGTTTTCCCGCGATTCATCTATTGGAAACGTGGTTGCCCTGGTTGTACCCTTTCTTAAACAAGGCCGTTCACCTAACCTAATTCATTGATATTTGTGATATATTTATTTCATGAATTGGAGGTATCCTTATGAACCGCGCGAAATTTACCCAAGAGGAAATGGAACTACTCGCTCAGAACCCTTATACCGCTGACGTTTCCCCATGTTACCTTTTCTACACGCTTGAATTCAAGAAATACGCTCTCAAAGAAGCGGCCAAGGGAGTGTCCTCGGTCCAGATCTTCAAGCGGGCGGGATATGATGTCGAGCTGCTGGGAAAGCCCCGAATTTACTCCGCCTTAAAGTATTTCAAGGCGGAAATCGCCTCGCCCAGAGGGCTGCGGGAATCCAATCATTCCAGGCAGTCCAGGCTGGACTCCTTCATCCAAAAAGACCTTAAAAAGAAAAAGACGGACAAGGCGGTCAGGGAGATTCAGAACCGGATGGACAAGCTTGAGCAGGAGGTTGAGTTTTTAAAAAAAATTCAATTTTTAAGGCAATCAGCGACACAGAAATCATCTTCGATTGGATTCAAACAGCCAAGCGACGGGAGCTGAACCAGGTTACTGTTAAGGAGCTTTGCTCCCTCGCTGGCGTGTCCAGGTCTGGTTACTATAACTGGATCCGGGGACACGCCGGGCGAGAGCTCCGCGAAAAGAGAGACAAAGAGGATTTTGCTCTTATTCTGGAAGCCTACAATTACCGCGGTTACAACAAAGGGGCGCGCAGTATCTACATGAGGCTCCTTCGAGACGGCCATCTGATGAATCTCAAGAAGATCCGGCGTCTCATGAAAAAATATGACTTGTATTGCCCGATCCGCAAGGCGAATACCAACCGCCGGATAGCGAAGGCGATACATACCAGCTCGGTCGCGGATAACTTGGTAAAGCGGGAATTCCGGACTCATGGCGCCAGAAAGATTCTTCTTACGGACATCACGTACGTTCCTTACCAGAGGGATTTCTGCTATCTGTCCGTTATAAAAGACGCGTACACGGAGCAGGCGCTTTCCTATGTTCTGAGCAAGTCACTTGAGGTCGATTTTGTTCTCCAGACGGTCAACCAGCTGATGGCCAATCATGGCATGACACTGGAATCGGACGTTCTGATCCACAGTGACCAGGGCTGCCATTACACCTGCGTTAAGTTCCGTCAGCTTCTTGAGAATTATGGCCTTCGTCAATCCATGTCGAGGAGAGGGAACTGCTGGGATAACGCGCCACAGGAAAGCTTCTTCGGTCACATGAAGGATGAGCTGAAACCCCAGATGAGACAATGGAAAAGTTTTAGTGATGTTAAAGCCAGCGTTGACGACTGGATAGATTATTACAACAACGAACGGGGACAATGGCAGTTGAACCGCCTGGCTCCCAATGAGTTTTACAGTTACATAACAACCGGAATAGATCCTTTATCAAAGAATAGGAATTTAGGTAAGAAGAAAATGTGTCCGTGTCCTTGACAAAGGGTACACTTTAAAGTGGCGATGATCCGTCGGCTCGTAGAGTGTAGCGCGGGAGGAAAACATCGGATTTTAGACAAACTCACTCGTCGGACAGCATTTGTCCCGTCTTCCTTGTCTTTTAATTACCAAAATTGACAGAAAACAGGTCTTTCCTTATAATAAATATTGCGCGGGTAAAAATAATATTTATTATAAGGGAAGGCTTTTATTATGCTCATGATTCTTAATGACTCACACGATCCTTTCTACAACCAGGCCTTGGAGGAGTATGTTTTCCGAAATTTCAGGGATGACGACGTTTTTATGCTCTGGCAGAGCGCGCCAGCGGTTGTCGTAGGTTGTTACCAGAACATAAACGGGACGGCGCGGCTTGAGAGGCCGGGCGTGTCTGTCACGAGGCGGATGACGGGAGGCGGAACGGTCTACCATGATCTGGGAAATCTCAATTATACTTGGATTACGAAACAATCCGGCAAGGTGGGCTATGATTATTTTCTGGAACCGGTTATTAAGGCGCTGAACAAGATCGGGGTTCCGGCCCGGAGAAACCGCGCCTGTGATATCGCGGTCGGCGATCAGAAGATAGCGGGAAGCGCCCGGAAGGAAGCCGGCGGGCGCGTGCTGTGTCACGGGACGTTTTTCTTTGAGACAGATCCGCGGGCGTTCGAGCAGAGCGAGAAAACCGCGTTGCGCGGGGTGACGAATATCCGCGGGCATTTGCGAGAGGACATGAGTCTGGAACGGTTCCGGGAACGCTTTCTGAAGGCGCTGCTTCCGGCCGCCACGCCGAGAGTACGACTCCGGCCGGAAGAGGACGCGGAGGTACGTAAGCTTCGTGACATGAAGTATAAGAGCCGGGAATGGATCTGGGGAGAAACAGGAGAATAACGGTTAGAAATTTTAAATAAAATAATGGAGGATAATTACGATGGAGAAGAAAATTGTTATGCCGAAGCTGAGACCGGAGATGAAGTCGGGTATTCTTTGCGCCTGGCTTAAGGAGGAAGGCGAGGACGTGAAGGCGGGCGAGCCTCTTTACGAGGTCGAGACAGACAAGGTCGTCAATCAGATCGAGGCGTCGGAGAGCGGCGTTTTGGAGAAACAGCTGTACGAGGAGGGCGATGAAGTCAAAGCGCTCGATCCCGTCGCTGTTATCCGGATGTAGACGGAGGAGGTAAGAAATTTGGAGAAGAAACCGGAATGGCTGAAGGTTCGTTATAATCAGGAAGCGGTGAATGAGGTCGCGGAGCTGATGAAGGGCCTGAAGCTCAATACCGTCTGCAAGGAAGCGAACTGCCCGAATCTGGGAGAGTGCTATCTGAAGCATACCGCGACTTTTATGCTGCTGGGCAGTATCTGTACCAGGAATTGCCGGTTCTGTAACGTGCCACATGGGAAGCCGCTGCCGCCGGACCCGGAGGAGCCGCGCCATGTCGCGGAGGCCGCGAAGAAAATGGGATTGCGCCATGTCGTGCTGACATGCGCGACGAGGGACGACCTGACGGATGGCGGCGCGGAGCATTTCGCGAAGACGATCCGCGCGATTCGGGAAGTGAGCCCAGGGACGACGATTGAGACACTGATCTCGGACATGAAGCTGAACACGGACGCGCTGGATGTCGTGATGGAAGCGCGGCCGGAGGTACTGAATCACAATGTGGAGACGGTGAAGGAGCTGCAGAAGGAAGTAAGGCCGAGCGCCGCGTACGAGAGATCGCTCGACGTGCTGCGCTATTGCAAGAAGAAGGATCCGTCCGTCCTGACGAAGACCGGATTTATGGTGGGATTGGGAGAGACGGAGGAGCAGATCGACCGGCTGCTGGACGATATTCTGGAGACAGGATGTGATATTCTGACGATCGGGCAGTATTTACAACCGTCGAAGGAACACATCCCACTCGCGAGATACGCGTCCCCGGAGGATTTCGCGCGCTACAAGGAAATCGCGCTCGCGAAGGGCTTTCGCCACGTGGCTTCGGCGCCGCTGGCCAGAAGCTCTTATAAGGCGTGGGAAGCGCTGGAGGATGTTCATGATTTATATTGAGACGAATTCAACGGATGTTTATTATAATTTCGGGCTGGAGTATTATTTTACCGCCGAGAAAAGACTGCCGGAGCCGGTTTTTCTGTTCTGGCGGACGACGCCGACGCTGATGGTCGGCAAATATCAGAACGTGGTTGAGGAAATCGACCGGGATTACGCCGCGAAGCATGATATCCGGATCGTCCGGCGCATGAGCGGCGGTGGCACGATCTACACGGATATGGGCGGCTGGCAGTTCACTTTTATCACGGACGACGACGCGGAGGAGATTGAGTTCCATCGCTATATCGCGCCGGTGATCGACGCCCTGAAGGAACTGGGTGTGGAAGCGTCCTTTAACGGGCGCAACGATCTCGTAATCGACGGGCGGAAGTTCTCGGGCAACGCGCAGTATCGGCTCGCGGGCCGCGTCGTTCATCACGGGTCATTGCTTTTTGACACGAATATTGAGCAGATGGTCGCTTCCACGACAGTGGATGATTATAAGATTTTATCGAAAAGCATCAAGTCGGTCCGGGAACGCGTGACGAATATCGCGGAGCATTTGCCCAAACCGATGGATCCGGAGACTTTTAAGGAATGTATGGTCCGCCATATTACGGGCGGGGAGAAGACCTACGAGGTCACGCCGGAGGATGACGCGAGGATCCGCGTCCTGGCCGCGGAGAAGTTCGCGGCGTGGGAGTGTATTTACGGCAAGAACCCGAAGTTCAACATCGAGAAGATCGGGCGCTTCGCGGGTGGTAAGACCCATTTCCGAATTTTTGTGAAGGGCGGGATCATTCAGGAAGCCGCCGTTTCGGGAGATTTTTTCAGCGCGATGCCCGAGGGCGCGCTGAGCAAGGCGCTCGCCGGCTGCCGCTATGAGTATGAGGAAGTGCTCAATGCGCTGCGGGAGGGCGGAATCGAAGGCGCTATCTATAAGATATCCGCCGGAGAGATGGCGGAGCTGATCACCGGGTAAGGACCCGGAGACCCGCGCGCGGCCCGGATCGCGGATTAATGACCGCGCGGCACGCGGCTTAAGGCTTTTTCATCGGCTTTCAAATCCGAGGAGAGCAGGTCGAAGAAAATAATCGCCAGAGGAATGCCGGCGGCCCAGATCGAGCGGCCGAGGTAAACATGAGAGAGCTTTGTCGCGGTGAAGCCGCCGGCGACGAAACTCGTCAGCATACATACATGGATCAAGAGACGTTTCCGGCTCCCGGACTGTTCGGGGTGCCGGATCGTTTTCGCTATGGCGATTCCGGTCTGGCGCAGGTGATTGGTGCAGAAGGTCGTGGCCATGGGAACGCTCTGCGCCTGGCGGAACGTGTTGTACTGCATGGAGCAGATGAAATTGATCGTGACCTGGGAGATTTCGTACGGCGCGGATTCCGGGAGAAGCCCCAGGAAAAAGACCGCCGCGATCTCAATCAGGATCAGCATCGTGTCCCAGCGGATATAAATCATTTTTTTGATCGGCCCGGCGATTGCTTCGGAGATGATGGCGCCCATCAGATAAGCGCTCATCGGAATCAGGAAATACAGGGCGTGCCGCCATTGGCTGTTGCCGAGCGCCATCGCGAACAGCACGAAGTTCGCGGTCTGGGCGTTGCAGAACACGCCGCCCCTCACCGAATAGGTGAAGCCGCCGTAGTAACCGGCGATGTACATCAATAAAGCGAAAATCCATCTTTTCTCACATTCCAGATAATTATCATCCTGCTCTGTCTGAGTCAGCGTAGTAATCACTCCTTCAAATTTTTAACCACCTAGCGCCAAATAATAGTATAAACGTTGTCTGACATGTTGTAAAATGATAAAATAGTATAGCAGGTATGAATAAAATTCATGGGAGGCGTGGCTTAGATGTTAAATTTTGAGGCTTGCAAGGTTTTTTACTTCGCGGCGAAGTACAAGAATTTCACGAGAGCGGCCAATGTTCTGCATACGAGCCAGTCGGCCATCAGCCATTCGACGCGAACTTTGGAGGATGAGCTGGGATGCCGGCTGTTCGAGCGCGGCAACCGGGGGATTGAACTGACGGCGGAAGGAGAGGAATTTTATAAATACATAGCGCTCGGCTGTGAGAATTTTTTTCAGGGAGAAACCGCGCTGGCTGAGGCGCTGGCGCTTAAAAGCGGAACGATTTACCTGGCGGTGACGGAAACGTCGCTCCATTGCTATCTTTTTGACGTATTGAGTCGTTTTCACGCTCGGTTTCCGGAAATCCGCCTGAAACTGATGAACTGCATGTCGAGCGGAGACGCGCTGGAGAAGCTGGAGAACCGGACGGCGGACTTCGCGGTGGTGCCTTCGCCGGTTAATAGCCGGAAACCGTTTGAGTCAATGAGCCTTTTTCGATTCCGGGATGTGCTGATCCGCGGGACACAGTACGCCGGTCTTAAGGAATCGCCGATTTCGTTTGAGGAGATTACGAGACATTCCTTTATATGTCTGCCGGAGGGCACGACGACCAGACGGTTTCTCGATGATGTTTTCAGCCGCGCCGGAATTAATATCAGCGCCGATATCGAGCTGGCGACGACAGATATTATCCTGCCGCTGGTGGAAAACAATCTGGGAATCGGTTTTATACCGGAGCCGATCGCGAGGAACGCGCTCGCGTCCGGAAGAGTGCGGGAGATCCCGCTCGTTGAGGAGATTCCGGGCAGGGAAATACTGCTGATCCGCGACCCGGGAAGGAGCGTAAGCGCGGCGGCGTCCGCGTTCTTCGCTTTTATAAGCGAATAATCGCGAAATACGCCCGCGGCGTTGCTATTTTACGCGAAATGATGTATTATCGCGATAAGACGCCTGTTAACTGATCAGAATCCGGAGGACACTATATGGGAAATTTCATAGACTATCTCGCCTGGCGAGGTGATCTGACATTCGACATCTCGCCGTTTAACGAGGTCGATAATCTCATCCTGGCGCAGCTTTCCTACGTGGATTTTCACGGAATCGTCCCGACTCTCGGCGAGAAGAGAATGATATCACTGAGAGAAGCGTCGGCCATGTATTTTCGCGCCCACTCGGAAGCGGACATTCTGGATGACAAGAGCACAACGAATAAGACGCCGTTTCTTTTGAAAGCGGCGGCGTCCTCGAAGCGCTTCCGGAACGCGGCGCTTTGCAAATATTACGAGAAGTTCGACGAGGAGAAGGAGATGCAGTTCGCGGCCCTGCATATCCGGCTTGACGATAACACGACTTACGTTTCCTTCCGCGGGACCGATGACACGCTGATCGGCTGGAAGGAAGATTTTCACATGGCTGTCTCGACGGTTCCCTCGCAGATCGCCGCTCCGCTTTATCTGGAGAGATCCGGGTACGGAACGAGACGCAAGCTTCGGGTCGGCGGACATTCCAAGGGCGGGAACCTGGCGGTATACGCCGCGGCCAGATGCGGCACGGGCACGCGCGATAAGATCATCGCGGTCTACAATAATGACGGGCCGGGGTTTCAGAACGACATGCTGAACTCGACAGCCTTCAACCGGATTCTGCCGTCGCTTCTTGTCATTCAGCCGAGGTCCTCCATGATCGGGATGCTTTTGAATCAGAAGGGGCGGAGACTGATCGTGGCAAGCAGCCAGAAGGGCTTAACGCAGCACGACGCGTTCAGCTGGCAGGTTCTGGGAGACCATTTTGAGGTCGAGAAGAGTTTTTCCAAGAGCAGCGTGACGTTCCACCGCGAGATTCAGCAGTGGCTCTCGAAATATTCCAAAGAGAGGGTTTCGTCGCTCATCGATGATCTTTTCCTGGTCATGGGCGCGTCCGGCGCCAGAAACCTTTCGGAGGTAACCGAAAAAGGACTCCGCAACCTCAAGACTACGATGAAGACTATTACAAGTCTCAGCTGGCAGTCCCGTATCGAGATCATGGAGTTCTTCCGGATATTGCTGTTCGCCAACGCGGCGGCGGAGGTGGAAACACTGGGAATCCTGCCCCTTTCGAGGAAAGAGGATGACCCCGGGTTTACACAGCTTGATTTTAATTAAAATACACGTATTCCTCAATGGGATCACATTTCTCATAAGAGACGGCTTCGAGCACAGGCGCGGGGCCGTCTGTTTTCTTGCTGTACTCATAGCCGATTTTGGCGCGCAGACGGATCCACTGCCCGTTAGGCGGCAGCGGCATGTTCCGGCAGCGGCAGGGATAGCCGAGGAACGAGAGATCGTTTTCGCAGCAGGTCATCGCCATACGGCCCGGAATAAAAGCGCTTGTGATGCCCTTGAGTCTTTTGGCGCGGACATCGAACTCGACTGTTTTGCCCTTGTAGCGGTCTGCCTTGTCCATCGCGTCGACATACCAGATGCCGTAATCCTCCCGCTCGACCCGTATGACGGGCGCTTTCAGGTCAAAAGGCACGTCCTCGTCGAAAATATTCGTGATCTGGACGCGGTTGTTCTCGAAAATGACCTCCGCCTGGGGGCTCACGACCTTGACACCGCGGCGGTAGCCCGGGAGCGCCTTCCGGTCGACGCAGCGGTTGAAAAGCACCAGATCGGAATTGCGGACCATCTCCACGAACAGCGGTTTCATATTCGTGAGATACATCGGAAAAGTACTGGCGTCGACCGTGGCGATCTTCTGAATCACCGCCCAGCCGTCGGGAAGCGGCGTGGACTCGAACTTGCTTACGGGCCACATTCCGTTGTACTCAATTACGACACGCTCCGGGTGGTATTTCTGATCGAGCGATTCCAGAAATTCCGTGGTAAGCTCGTCCTGGCTGTGAATTCTCTCAATCACCGTCCGATGCTCCTTCGCCAGACGGGCCTCGTCGAATTTGTTCTCGCCGTCCTCGCAAAGAAGCAGAACTGTCCGGCCTTTTTCCTGGAAATAGGGCTGTTCCAGCGTGAATTTCAAAAACTCGGTCTTGCCGCTGTCCAGAAAACCGGTCGTCAGGTAAATCAGTACGCGAATATCATCTATGTCACTCATTGCTCGTTCTTCTTTCTGTATAAAAGACGAATGTCAGAGCCCCCGCGCTTACGCGCGGAAAAGCTCTGACAGATTCTCTTCGTTAATTTCGGATCCGATCACGCAGATTCGGCCGGTGAACTCAGGCTGTCCTTCGCGGATGTCATACTCGCCGGGCACCATGTCGAAATCGATCCATTTCTTGTCCGGCCCCTCGACCATTCCCTTCGCCCGGAGAACCATACCGTAACGTTCCCGATTCTCAAGCTCTTTCAGAATATTCGAAATCTCTTCCTCTGTGAAGCGCTTCGCGGTCTCGACGCCCCAGCTCGCGAATACGTCGTCCGCGTCATGTCCCTTGTGATGATGGTCATGATCGTGATGGTCATGATCGTGATCGTGATGATCATGATGTTCATGCTCCTCGTTCCGCGGCTCGTTCTCGATCATCGCGAGCAAAGATTCCCGGAGAGAATCGCCGCCCTCCATGACGGACAGGATCTGATCGCCTGTCAGAGCGCTGATCGGAGTCGTGACCAGGGCCGCCTTCGGATTGAGCTTCCGGATCATCTGAATGGCTTTCTCAACCTGATCGGCGTCCGCCTTATCGGTACGGCTTAAGATGACCGCGCCCGCGTACTCGATCTGGTTCGTGTAGAACTCACCGAAATTCTCAAGATAAAGCTCGCATTTCAATGTGTCGATCACGGTCGTGAAGCTGTTCGTCTTCACGCCGGCCGCTTCCTGTACGTCATCCACGGCGCGGATGATATCGGAAAGCTTACCTACGCCCGAGGGCTCGATCAGGATTCTGTCCGGGTGCCAGGTAGTCGTTACCTCCTTCAGAGAGGCCGCGAAATCACCCACCAGAGAACAACAGATACAACCGGAATTCATCTCGCGGATCTGGATTCCCGAATCCTTCAGAAAACCTCCGTCGATTCCGATCTCGCCGAACTCGTTCTCAATCAGGACGACGGTCTCGTCCGGAAAGCTTTCCTGAATTAATTTACGGATTAAAGTGGTTTTCCCGGCGCCGAGAAAACCGGATATAATATCTACTTTTGTCATTATGCCGCCTCTATTTGCCTACAGCCTGATGGTATTCCTCGAAAAGTTCCTCGACCTGCGTAAGCAGGCAGTCAACGGAACCATAGAAAGAATCGGGCATAGCCGGATTCAGAATATCGTCTTCAATACTGGAAAATTGCTCGCGGAGTGACTCGACGCGCTGCTTGCCGTTCTGGCAAAGAAGCCGTCTGCAACGCTCATTCTCGCAGGCCGTCAGTTTCTTCATAGGTACTTCCACGTTCGGTTTCTCGCCTATGAAACGGTAAGTGATCGTCGGTGAAGCATGGTTAAAAAGCTGCTGGAGATAATAGATATCCCCTGTTTCATGATAGTAATTCCAGGCAAAAGTCTTGCGCATCGTCTGCGCGCCGATGGAGCTGATGCCGATCGACATGCTGACGGATTTCATCGCGCGGTACGCCTGCTCTCTGGTGAGCGGCGCGTCGGATTTATGGCCGCGGAACATATAATCACTGGTCTTCATGCCCTTAGTGTAGGAGCGGATGATCTCCTGAAGCTCTTCCGGCACGTCATAAGTACGTTCCATTTTCCGCACGCCGATTTTGACCTGCAGCGAAGTTTTGTTGCGCAGGTCCTTAACTTTATATTTCAGGATATCCTGCAGCTGAAGCCCGGTTCCGATACCGATTTCGAACATGATGTAATACTTGATATCCGATTTCTTCAGTGCCTGTTTAAAAGCGTTCAATGTTTCTTCGTCTTTGATTGGCGCGACCCAATTCATAAATATCCTTCCTTTCTGTCAGGTGGTGTCCTGTTTTGAGATGTGGCTCAATTGACGGGTTTCAATCCTGTCTCCCGCGGGATACGCGGCGCGCGATCGCGGCAATCGCGAAAATCACGCAGCAGATCGCGGCGGCTCCCGCGATCAACAGGAATTTGTTGTTTAATAACTGTTTATAAGAAACGGCAGTAGAGGACGCGGTCGAAACCTGTCCGGTATCCGCCGTACTCTGGTCCGAGTCTACGCTCGTTTCGCTATCCGTTGAAGCGGCGGTTTCCGCGAGTTTGACGGAAGCGTCGCCAACGATATTATTGTGGTAGAAATAAGTGACGGTTCCTGAAGAAGAATCAGCGTCCGGCGTGATTTCGCGCGTGGTATCCGCGAATACCGCTCCTGTAGGGAGCGTTACGTCCGCGTCCTTCTTCGTGACGGACGCGATGACGGTCGGATCCGCGTTATCCGCGATCGAAACGTGGGAAAACGATCCAAAGCCATAATCGAAAAGCGCCGCGGTATTGGTATATACGTCATAGCCTTCTGTCTGTAAAACAACACAGACAAGCCGTAAACCGTTTCGTTCCGCGAAGGTAACGAGCGTGTTGCGGGCCTCGACGGTATAACCGGTCTTCCCTCCTGTACAGCCCTCGTAATAATAGGGGCTTCCTTCCTTGAACATCTTATGCTTATTGGAAATACACCACGCGTCGTCGTTCAGGGCGGTCAGCGGGCGATTGTACGTCTGCAGGCAGCAGATGTCCCGAAACCAGCTGTTCTTATACGCGGCTTGCGCGATCAGGGCCATATCACGCGCGCTGACATAATGATTCGCGTCGAACAAACCGTGCGGATTTACGAAATGGGTGTTGGTACATCCGAGTTCGGCCGCTTTGTCATTCATCATCTGGACAAAATTATCATTAGTGCCGCCAATTGTTTCGGCAATCGCGTTGGCGCATTCATTGGCGGAAGCGGACATCATGCAGCGTAGCGCCTCGTCCAGGGTGATCTCCTCGCCCTCCTTCATACCGACATTGGCGCTGCCCGTTTCAATATTATAGACGGCGTCATGAGAAAAAACTACAGACTGGTTCGCCTGTCCCTTCTCAACGGCTAGAAGAGCGGTCATGATTTTCGTGATGCTGGCGGGATAATGCTGATCATTGATATTCTTCGCGTAAAGAACGGCGCCGGTGTCCATATCCATCAGAATAGCGGCAGGCGACGATATCGCCGGGCCTTCCGGCCAACCGCTTATACTGTTCGACTGAATGGGCATCGCCAGACCGGCTTCCTTGGCTTCTGTTATAGTATCGGTGGATTCCGCGAGCGCGGTACCACCCGTTATCATACACAAAATGAGGCATGTCAGAAGGAGTAAGGGCAATAAGAATTTAATCCGTATCCACATATCCCAAGAATCCTTTCATGTTTTATTTCATTATAATCGTTTTGTGATATGTACGCAACAGAAAATGTCAAAAAAAAATCAAAGAACTGATGATTGACAAAAACCAATCATACTATTATAATACATTAGATAAAAGGCGAAGACGAAGACAGTATGAACCGTCGAGAATTTCAGCGAGCCGGGGAAGGTGTAAGCCCGGTATCAGTACACGGTTTCAGAAGATCCCTTCCGAGCCTCGGCTTGAAGGTGGCGCTTAGATGGTCACTGGTAGACGCTGACGGTTTTCCGCCGTTACGGGAAGCGCGTATGATGGTACGTTGTAATAGGTGGTATAGCAAGAGTACAGGCTTTTGTCCTCATTACAGGGGCAGAGCCTGTTTTTTATTATGAGGAACGAGAAAGGTGTTGAGCGTATGTATCAGAAAGTAGATCCGAATTTGAATTTTGTGGATCGGGAGAAGGAAACAGAGAAATTCTGGGAAGAGAATCATATCTTTGAGGAGAGTATGGAAGACCGCGAGGGCGGTGATGATTTCATCTTTTACGATGGGCCGCCCACGGCCAACGGTAAGCCGCATATTGGCCATGTGCTGACCCGTGTCATCAAGGATATGATTCCGCGGTATCAGACGATGAAGGGGAAGATGGTTCCCCGTAAGGCCGGCTGGGACACGCACGGGCTTCCCGTCGAGCTGGAGGTCGAGAAGATGCTGGGCCTCGATGGCAAAGACCAGATTGAGGAATACGGTCTGGAGCCGTTCATTAACCACTGCAAGGAAAGTGTCTGGAAATACAAAGGCATGTGGGAGGACTTTTCCAAAAAAGTCGGATTCTGGGCGGATATGGATAATCCGTATGTAACATACCATAACGATTATATCGAGTCTGAGTGGTGGGCGCTTAAGAAGATCTGGGAGAAGGACCTTTTGTACAAAGGCTATAAGATCGTGCCTTATTGCCCGCGCTGCGGCACACCGCTTTCCAGCCATGAGGTCGCGCAGGGTTATAAGGATGTCAAGGAACGTTCGGCGATCGTTCGCTTCAAGGTAAAGGGAGAGGACGCGTATTTTCTCGCCTGGACCACGACACCATGGACATTACCTTCGAACGTGGCGCTTTGCGTGAATCCGAATGAGGCATACGTGTTGGTTCGTAAGGATGAATATACCTATTATATGGCGGAGGCGCTGGTCGATACCGTGCTTGGCGAAGGCGCGGAGATTCTGGAGCGCTATACCGGCAAAGATCTGGAGTATAAGGAATACGAGCCGCTTTTTGATTTCACGGGGAAGGTCATTCCGAAGAATAAGAAAGCGTTTTATGTTACATGTGATACCTACGTCACTTTGACGGATGGTACCGGCGTGGTTCATATCGCTCCCGCTTTCGGCGAGGACGATTCCAAGGTGGGCCGGAATTATAATCTGCCATTTGTTCAGCTGGTGGACGAGAAGGGGCAGATGACAGAGGAAACACCGTGGGCCGGCACGTTCTGCAAGAGCGCTGATCCTATGGTGCTGAAGGATCTTGACGCGAGGAAGCTGCTTTTCTCGGCGCCGAAGTTCGAGCACAGCTATCCGTTCTGCTGGCGCTGCGACACGCCGCTGATCTATTACGCGCGTGAGTCCTGGTTCATCAAGATGACCGCGGTGAAGGAAGACATGATCCGCAACAACAACACGATAAACTGGATTCCCGAAAGCATCGGCAAGGGCCGTTTCGGGGACTGGCTTGAGAATATCCAGGATTGGAGTATCAGCCGTAACCGTTACTGGGGCACGCCGCTTAATGTCTGGGAGTGCGAGGACTGCGGTCACATGGAGTCCGTCGGCAGTATTCAGGAATTGAAAGAGCTTTCTGACAACTGCCCGGAGGATATCGAGCTGCATCGCCCATATATCGACGCGGTCACGATCCGCTGCCCGAAGTGCGGCAAGGTCATGCGCAGAGTGCCGGAGGTCATTGACTGCTGGTTCGATTCCGGCGCGATGCCATTCGCGCAGCATCATTATCCGTTTGAGAATCAGGAGCTTTTTGAGAGACAGTTCCCCGCGGATTTTATCTCGGAGGCGGTCGATCAGACCAGAGGCTGGTTCTATTCGCTGCTCGCGATTTCGACGCTGATTTTCAACAAGGCGCCTTATAAGAACGTTATCGTGCTGGGCCATGTTCAGGATGAGAACGGGCAGAAGATGAGTAAGAGCAAGGGTAACGCGGTAGATCCGATGGACGCTCTTGAGAAGTACGGCGCGGACGCGATCCGTTGGTATTTCTACGTGAACTCGGCGCCGTGGCTGCCGAATCGTTTCCACGGCAAAGCGGTCATGGAGGGTCAGCGTAAGTTCATGGGAACTCTTTGGAACACATACGCTTTCTTCGTGCTGTACGCGAATATCGACCAGTTCGACGCGACGAAGCACACGCTTGAGTATGATAAACTATCCGTGCTGGACCGTTGGCTTTTGTCAAGGCTTAACACGGTCGTGGGAGAGGTCGACAAAGATCTCGCGAACTATAAGATTCCCGAGGCGGCCAGAGCTTTGCAGGATTTTGTCGATGAGATGAGCAACTGGTACGTGCGCCGTTCCAGAGAGCGTTTCTGGGCAAAAGGCATGGAGCAGGATAAGATCAACGCGTATATGACGCTTTACACGGCGCTTGTCACGATCAGTAAGACCGCGGCGCCGATGGTACCGTTCATGACAGAGGAAATTTATCAGAATCTCGTAAGAAGCCTGGATCCGGAAGCGCCGAAGAGCATACATCTCTGCGATTTCCCGGAGGTGGACAGCGAGCGGATCGACAAGGGTCTTGAGACCCGCATGGATCATGTTCTGAAAATCGTCGTCATGGGACGCGCGTGCCGCAATACAGCCAATATCAAGAACCGTCAGCCGATCAGCCGGATGTTTGTCAAGGCTTCGTTTGAGCTGCCGGATTACTATAATTCCGTTATCGAGGATGAGCTGAATGTCAAGACCGTTATTTTTACGGATGACGTAAGGGAGTTTACGTCCTACTCCTTTAAACCGCAGCTCAAAACACTCGGGCCGAAATACGGCAAGCTGCTCGGCGGGATTCGCGCGGCTCTTGGAGAGCTGGACGGCAACGCCGCGATGGACGAGCTGAACGCTTCCGGCGAACTGAAACTTACGGCAGGTGGACAGGAAATTTCTCTGTCACGCGATGACCTGCTGATTGAGGCGACGCAGATGCCCGGCTTCGTGTCCGAACAGGACAATGAAGTAACGGTTGTGCTCGACACGAATCTCAGTGACGAGCTGATCGAGGAAGGCTTTGTCCGCGAGCTGATCAGTAAGATTCAGACGATGCGTAAGGAAGCCGGTTTTGAGGTCATGGACAGGATCGCGGTAACTTATGAGGGCAACGCGAAGCTTCATGACGTGTTCGAGAGAAACAACGAGCTGATCCGCGGTGAGGTGCTGGCGGACAGTATCAGTCAGACGAGTCCGGCAGGCTATACGAAGGACTGGAGTATTAACGGCGAGGCTATTTCACTTGGGGTGGAGAAGAGAAACCAGTAGTCAATTACTTATTAAAGGAAAGATACGGGGTGATCGTGTGTTAAATCCAATTTTCACTAAGAAACAGTTTAAGCAGGAGGTATCGGATCAGTGCAGATCGATGTTCCGCAAGAACCTGGAAGAAGCGTCGAAGCAGGAGGTCTTTCAGTCGGTAGCTTATGTCGTAAAAGACGTGATCATAGACGACTGGATGGCGACGCAGAAAGTAATCGATGAGACAGATCCCAAAATCATCTATTATATGTCGATGGAGTTCCTGATGGGACGCGCGCTGGGAAATAATTTAATCAATCTGGGCGCTTACTCGGAGGTTCGGGACGCGCTGGACGAGCTTGGGCTTGACTTGAACGTGATTGAGGACGAGGAGCCGGACCCGGCGCTCGGAAACGGGGGACTTGGCCGTCTGGCCGCGTGTTTCCTGGACTCACTCTCGACGCTTGGCTATCCCGCGGTCGGCTGCGGAATCCGTTATCATTATGGTATGTTCAAGCAGAAAATCAAAGACGGGTATCAGGTGGAGGCGCCGGATAACTGGCTGAAGAACGGCTATCCGTTCGAGCTTCGCCGCCCGGAGCATTCCAAAGAAGTCAAATTCGGAGGGCATATCCGCGTGGAATACCATCCGGAGACCGGTCGCAACAAATTTATCCAGGAAGGCTACAGCAGCGTTCTGGCGATTCCTTATGACATGCCGGTCGTCGGCTATGGCAACCGCGTAGTGAACACGCTGCGGATCTGGGACGCGGAAGCGATCAATGATTTCCAGCTGGATTCTTTTGACAAGGGTGATTATCAGAAGGCGGTCGAGCAGGAAAATCTGGCCAAGAATATCGCGAACGTGCTTTACCCGAACGACAATCATTACGCCGGCAAGGAGCTGCGCTTGAAGCAGCAATATTTCTTCATCTCGGCCAGTGTGCAGACCGCCGTTGAGAAGTATAAGAAAAACCATCCGGACGTACGGAAATTTTACGAGAAGGCTGCTTTCCAGCTGAACGACACGCACCCCACGGTAGCGGTCGCGGAGCTGATGCGCGTTCTGCTCGATGAGGAAGATCTGACCTGGGATGAGGCGTGGGAAGTCACGACGAAGACCTGCGCGTACACGAACCACACGATTATGGCGGAAGCCCTGGAGAAATGGCCGATCGAGCTTTTCTCCCGCCTGCTTCCCAGAATCTATCAGATCATCGAGGAGATCAACAGACGGTTCCTTCTGGACATTGAGGCGAAGTACCCGGGTGATCAGAATAAGAAAAACAAGATGGCGATCATTCAGGATGGGCAGGTCAAGATGGCTCATCTCGCGATTTGCGCCGGTTACTCCGTGAACGGTGTCGCGAAGCTTCATACGGAGATTCTGAAGAATAAAGAGCTCAAGGACTTTTATCAGATGATGCCGGAGAAATTCAACAACAAGACGAACGGCATCACGCAGAGAAGGTTCCTGCTTCACGGCAACCCGAGACTGGCGGGATGGGTCAGCGATCATATCGGGGATGAGTGGATCACGGATCTGTCCCAGATGAGCAAGCTGAAGGTTTACGCGAACGATGAGAAGGCGCTTCAGGAGTTTATGATGATCAAGCGTCAGAACAAAGAAAGACTGGCTCGTTATATTCTGGAGCACAACAATATTGAAGTGGACCCGTCAGCGATTTTCGATGTCCAGGTCAAGCGGCTGCATGAGTATAAGCGTCAGCTGATGAATATCCTGCACGTGATGTATTTGTACAATATGATCAAGGATCATCCGGAGATGGAATTCACGCCGCGCGTGTTCATTTTCGGCGCGAAGGCGGCGGCCGGCTACAAGAACGCCAAGCTTACGATCAAGCTGATCAATTCCGTAGCCGATAAAATCAACAACGACGCCGCTCTGAAGGGCAAGCTGAAGGTCGTCTTTATCGAGGATTACCGCGTGTCCAACGCGGAGCTGATTTTCGCCGCGGCGGATGTCAGCGAGCAGATTTCGACGGCGTCCAAGGAAGCGTCCGGCACGAGTAACATGAAGTTCATGCTGAACGGCGCGGTGACGATCGGGACAATGGATGGCGCAAACGTGGAGATCGTGGAAGCGGTCGGCGAGGAGAACGCTTTTGTGTTCGGCATGAGCTCGGACGAGGTCATCGGCTACGAGACGAACGGCGGCTACGATCCTATGCAGATCTTTAACAATGACCCGGATATCCGCCGCGTGCTGATGCAGCTGATCAACGGCGAGTATGACAGCAATCCGGAACTTTTCCGGGATCTTTACAACTCGCTGCTCAACACCAAGAGCAGCAGCCGCGCGGACACGTATTTTATCCTGAAGGATTTCCGCTCATACGCGGAAGCGCAGCGTAAAGTCGAGGAAGCGTACAAGGACCGCGGAAGATGGGCCAGAATGGCTCTTCTGCAGACAGCCAGCTGCGGTCGTTTCAGTTCGGATCGCACGATCCAGGAGTACGTGAACGATATCTGGCATCTGGACAAGATCAAGGTTCCGGAGAAATAAAATGGAGAATTACGTTTATATTGTGGAGTGCGACGACCACACGTATTACACGGGGTGGACGAACAACCTCCAGAAAAGAATAGCGGATCATAATTCCGGAAACGGCGCCCGATATACATCTGGGCGCCGTCCGGTCGTTTTAAGATATTACGAGACTTTTGCCACAAAACAGGAAGCGATGCGCCGCGAATACGAAATAAAAAAGTTTACAAGAGAAGCAAAACAGGCGCTTATTGATAATTTTCACAAAAAAGTTGACTGAAACGCGTCTGAAACAGGGCAAAAAAACGGAGAAATTCGTAAAAAAGTAGATTATCTTTTTCAAAGTGTGTTACAATAATTATACCTATAACTAAGGCAGAAAGGGGGCGTAGAAGAAGTGAAAAGCAAGAAAGGTGTCAAGCTGTTGAGCCTGACTTTGGCTGCCATGATCACGGTGTGGGGCATTACGCCCGCGCTGGCGGAGGAGCTCCAAACAGGTGATACTACTACGACTACCGTTTCACAGGACGCGTCGCTTTCCACTGAAACGTCAGGCGTTGGAGGGGGCGCGGACGCGACAGCGGATACAAATGTTGACACGACGGAGACGGTGAAGAACGGCGGAGAAACTGGAACGACGGATTCTACAGCGGCTGACACCGGTAAGACGGATTCTACAACAACAGATACCGGTAAGACGGACGGAACAACGACGGATTCCGGTAAGACAGACGGGACGACGACGGATACCGGTAAGACAGACGGGACGACGACGGATACCGGCAAGACAGACGGGACGACGACGGATACCGGCAAGACAGACGGGACGACGACGGATACCGGCAAGACAGACGGGACGACGACGGATACCGGCAAGACAGACGGGACGACGACGGACACCGGCAAGACGGACGGGACGACGACGGACACCGGCAAGACAGACGGGACGACGACGGATACCGGCAAGACGGATGGAACAACGACGGATACGACAACAACAGACGCGGCGGCGGGCACGACAACGACAGACACACCGGCGACTTCGACGGATTCGTCAGCGGCTTATGTTCCGGCGACACTCGGCGCTCAGTCTATGAACACGAACCTGCACGCGGGCAACGCGTTTTATGTGGGGCAGCTGCAGTCGGACTATCATATTACGTTCAGCAGTGATTTTTCTTCTGTTATGGAAGAAATCGAGAAGAACTATATGAAAGATTCCGGTACAAGAGCGATGAACTGGTCGGATGTACTGGCGGTATATATTCTGAAGCAGGAGAGGAAAGGCCAGACGGAATACGTTCTGGATTCCAGCTGTAAGGATGAGCTCGCGAGAGTCTTCGCGGGCATGAATACCATGAGTCGTGACAAGGACGGCAACGTGACATACGCGTCTACCACTATCGACGCTTATATTGAAGCGAACCAGAGTAAGCTTACGGAGGATGAAATCGCTTTACTTAAATCTCTGACTTCGCAGGACTGCAAGATTCTGTGCGCGGCGTCCACGGCGGCGAAAGGCTTTGTCTACTCGAGCCTCGGCAGCGACGTGACGGAAGAACGCGCGGAGGTCATCGCGGCGGCGTACAGTCTGGTCGGCAAGATTTCCTATTTCTGGGGCGGCAAATCCACAACGATCGGCTGGGACAGCAGATGGGGCGCGCAGGAGCAGGTTACCGCGACAGGAAGCAATGACACAGGCTCGACAGGAAGCTTTGGGCTTGACTGCAGCGGTTTTGTGACCTGGTCTTATGTCAATGGATATAAGAACGCGGCGATGCAGAGCGTAATCGGTCAGGGAACGGCCAGCCAGTGGGCGGCCTCAACGGCAATCAGCGAGGAAGACGCGGAACCGGGCGATCTGGTATTCCTGGAGGTTCCGAACGCGGACAGCATTAACCATGTCGGCGTGATTGTCGGACAGAATGACAATGGCGACTGGATCGTGGCTCATTGTAACGCTTCCGATAACGGAGTTGTCATTCAGGAAGCTTACAGCGCGGGATTCCGTTATATCCGGAGAGCGAATTATCCTTCGGCGGACGCGCAGCAGGCAGCGATTGAGTCAGCAAGAGAAGAAGTTTATTATGGATCTGTTTCCGCGAATCAGTCAGAGCTGGATTTACTGGCGGCTCTTCTGTATTGTGAAGCGGGAGTGGATTACGATAACGATTGCGCGGTAGGAGCGGTTGTCATGAACCGCGTGCGCAGCTCGCAATTCCCGAACACGATTTCAGAGGTTATATACCAGGCGGGCCAGTTTACTCCGGTCGGCACGGGTAAGGTAGCCAGAATTCTCGAGAGCGGGGCTCCGGCAATCTGTTATGAGGCGGCACAGCAAGCGCTTTCCGGCTATAGTAATGTCGGAGGCTGCCTGTACTTCCGAATGGGAACGAACGGTACCTATATCATAGGCGATAACGCGTTCCGTTAGAAATCAGAGATATTTTAAGAAGAGCTGACGCGCCGCGCCGGCTCTTCTTTTTCTTGGGAATAAAAGAATCACCCCGTGACCATATGGCCGCGAGGTGATTCTTTCGTTATATGAGGATTATCGGTGGATAATGGTACGGCCTAGCCGAAATATCTCATAAGCAGTCCGGCAAACGCTTTGCCATGTCTTGCCTCGTCACGAGCCATCTCATGAACTGTGTCATGAATCGCGTCGAGGTTCGCCGCTTTCGCGCGTTTAGCGAGATCCGTCTTACCAGCTGTAGCGCCGTTCTCAGCCGCTACTCTCATCTCAAGATTCTTCTTCGTGCTGTCCGTGATCACTTCGCCTAATAACTCAGCGAACTTAGAAGCGTGCTCCGCCTCTTCGTGAGCGGCCTTCTCATAATACATGCCGATTTCCGGATAACCCTCTCTATGCGCTACGCGAGCCATCGCGAGATACATGCCGACTTCTGAGCACTCACCCTCGAAGTTCGCTCTAAGATCCTTAAGAATGTCATCGCTTACGCCCTTAGCAACGCCTACAACGTGCTCAGCCGCCCATGTCATCTCATCATCCTGCTTCTTGAATTTCTCCTTCGGCGCTTTACAGATGGGACATACTTCCGGCGCTTCGTCACCCTCGTAAACATAACCACATACGCTGCATACAAATTTGCTCATAATCCATTCTCCTTTTCTGTTTTGGTTTAGTTTCCGTGCTTCCGCTCTTCGCGGACACAGTCAGGACAAATGCCATAGAACTGACATATATGCCCATTGACAATTCCATCGAACCCTTTGCCGGCAATCGCGTCGATATCACCAATATCCTTGTCCTCGATATCGAGGTCAATCACTCTGCCGCATTTCACGCATATGAAGTGATAATGCGGATCCGTGCGATAATCAAATCGATCCGGCTGCCCCGGAGTGGTGATCTTCACGACCTGCCCCAGCTCGTTCAGCAGAGACAAATTGCGGTAAACGGTCCCAAGGCTGATGTTGGGGAACTGTTCCCTTATATTGGCGTAGACCATATCAGCTGTAGGATGCTCCTTCGTACCCGCCAGGTATTCAACGATGGAATCGCGTTGCCTGCTATGCTTCAGCAGTGCCATGAATACCTCCTTTACAATAACAATAACGGTTACTGATATTATAATATGACAAATACCCGGGCTTGTCAAGAGTTGTTTGTGAAATAAATCAAATTGCTTCACACAATATCGTATTAAAGCGAAAAAGAGTTAAAGCGGGAAAGAGTCAGGGCAGCGTGACCCGGCGTCCCTTGATTTCGCAAAGCCCGTCTTCACGCATATTTTTGATTTCGCGCGCCATCGCGCTGCGGTCCACGCAAAGGTAATCCGCGAGCACAGTCTGGGAAAAAGGAAGCGTGAAGACCTTGCTGTGATTTTTGCTGGCCTGCATATTTAAATAGTAGAGAAGCTTGCCGCGTATGCTCCGGTTGCTCAAAACCTCAATTCGTTCGCTGAAGGAATAAAGCTTGTTAGAGAATATTCGGAAAAGATTATGAGTAAGACGCTGGTGGCAGGCGCATAGTTTGGAGCAGGGCGTCAGCATTTGGCGGTAGGGGAGGAAAAGAACTGTGGCGTTACGGACGCAGATCACGCGGAAACAGTCGCTGCGGTCGTTCCCGAAAGCGATGACGGCACCGAAGATATCACCGGGCGCGAGGCGCTCGAGCAGTGTGCGGTTCCCATCAATATCCAATCGTTCCAGAATAGATTCGCCTTCCGTTATAATTCCAATCATGTCGCGAGAGTCTGTAAAAGAATAAATAATCTCACCGGGCGCGAAAGTCTTTGGCCTGACCTTCATGCAATTTAAAAGTTTCTCAGTGTCGCTGTCGCTTATATTTTCAAATAGCAGATCTTTTGATGTTTTCATAGAAAAGCCTCCAAAGCGAGACGCTTTTGACAATTGATACTTAGTTATATACATGATAACAGAACCGGGCGCGGAAACGCAATTCTTAACGCGCAAAAGCGAAAACTTAAAAGAAATGTAATAATTACATGGCGCGTTGTTTGTGAAGAAAAGCTTAAAATCATTGAGAAAAGCTTATAAAATCGATATTTTTATTGACAAGTCGCTAGAAGGCTGATATAATTTCCGATGTTTATTCGTAATAAATTTGTAACAAATATGACCGAAGATAATGTTTGGAGGAATTTAATCTACGTGAATAAAATATGGAGAAAAATGACGATTACCGTCAGTTCGGCGACTCTCGCTCTTTGTATAGGAATGAGCGGATTCGCGGCGGACAAGGGAAGCGCCTCGTCTGTAAGACAGGCGGACACCGGGATTTTGGCGGCGCCGCTCATCACACAGTCCGATGACACGTCCGGCTTTATTGAGCTTAAGGACATGGCGGCGGAAGAGCAGGCGGCGAAGGACGCGATCGCGAAAGCGGAACGCGAAGAAGCCGAGCGGCTTAGAAAAGCGGCAGAGGAGCAGGCCGCGGAGGCACAGGCGGCAGAAGAACAGGCAGCCGCGGAGCAGGCGGCGGACGCGGGGCAGGAGGTCGCGGATTTCGCCTGCCAGTTTATTGGAAACCCTTACGTGTGGGGTGGCAGCAGTCTCACGAACGGAACGGATTGTTCCGGCTTCGTGATGTCGGTTTACAGTAATTTCGGCGTAAGCCTTCCTCACTCCTCGTCGGCGCAGAGAAGCGCGGGATACGAGGTCAGCTACGAAGAGGCGAAGCCCGGAGATATTGTCTGCTACAGCGGTCATGTGGGAATTTATGTCGGGAACGACACGATCGTGAACGCGATCAACGAAAGGCAGGGAATAAATTTCTCGTCCGCGACGGAGCTTTCCGTCCTTTCTGTCAGAAGAATTTTCTGACACAAAAACACGCCTGCGCTTAATGAAATACAAAGTATGAAAGAATTATTCATTGACAAAAGTCCCGATGGAAATCTTGCACAAAAACGCGTAAAAATTTCAAATTCCCGGGAATGAGATCGAACAAGTGAAAAATAGAATTATCCACTTTTGTGATACGAAAAAATAGCGAAAAACCGAGTTATACGCAAAGTTATCCCCATTATCCACAAAAATAGAACTTTTTTCTCGGGAAAAATCTCGCCTGCCCGCAAACGGATGTTTTGTGGAAAATCATAAAAAGCGCGTATTCGGTAAAATATTCGTAATAAAAACTTGACATTCTTATATTCAGACAGCGTTTTTTTATAGGCTGAATATTTAGAAAAGCGAAAAAAAGACGGCGAAATGAAGTCTTGATAAAGAGGGAAAATGGTATTATAATTAGACAAACTCACAAAGGAGGGTACGAGAGATGTCCAAAGAAATCAATAAAGACATGACGATTGGCGAAATCATCCGGATAGATCAGGGAGTTATTCCCATTCTTATGGAAACAGGAATGCATTGCTTCGGCTGTCCTTCCGCGCAGGGAGAGACACTGGAAGAGGCGGCGCAGGTTCATATGATGGACGAGAATGACCTTTCAAGTCTTGTAGGCAAGATCAACGCTTATCTTGCCACGAAGTAAAGAAGCGAACGAAACAAAGTCCCGGGCGTGAGGCGCGAACCTCAGACCCGGGACTGTTTTATGTCCATTATGAAATTATCGGGAGCGTTTAAAGCTCCGCCAGAGTCTGCAAAGCGTTAGAGCTCAGTATTGTCCGGCAATGCTCCTCCAGGAAAGCAAGTGTCGCGCCTGTGGAGAGATTCTGGAGCCCATACTCCGAAAGCATGTTGCAAACCTTATAAAAAGCGGTTCGTTCGTCGTCGCCCTTGGTAACGACCAGGAAATACTCCATGGTATCGGGATCCTTGTAAAGTGAGTTCGATCCGTCATAGACGCCATTCAGCACGCGGGCGGCATGGATGACCGAGTCCAGAGTCTGGAAGGAAAAAATCCTAACCATATTAAGCGGAGAAGAGTCATCGGCGCCATCCAGCTTGTCAAGCGCCAGCGAAGCGTTATCAAGCAGACCGCTCTGACCGCTCACGGAGGAAATTCTCGAGAATTTGCTCTCCAGCTCTTCAGGGTCATCTACCTTCGTAATAACAAGAACAATGCTGTCACCGGACATCGGAATAGCTTCTATCATAAGAGGTATATCTTCCGCGTCAAACCCGAACTCGTCGCGGGCCTGCTCCATCATGTCCCGAAAAAGGGATTTCGCCTTCTCGGTACCGTAAGCGAGCTCGCTCAGCTTGAGCTGACGGGCGATCAGGTCAGCCTTGGTAAGTGTGCAGCGGATCTGATTGTTGTTGATTTTCTCGATTTTCATACGATCACTTCCTATCGTGAATGATGGTCTTTTCTACCTTCAGTATAACCAAAAACTCCCAAGATGTAAAGTAAAGTTGAAAAAATACTTGCAAAATGAGAAATATTAACTTATAATATGTGATAGAAAAAGATGGTTTTCCGCCGCTGTCCTTCAGAGGGGGTGATTTTATCAGGGAAGGCCTGTCGGGAATCATAAGGGCGGCTCGCGACCCGGAGATACGGGTAAGCCGGACATTGTTTTCTTCTGTTCTAATTCTGAAAACATCTTAAAACATTTCATTTTTTCGCGCAATCATTCTGATTGGCAAACTCACAATTATATCGTTTCTGACCGCCATCTTTTTCCGTGAGCCGGCGCTGATTCTAACCGCGAGAACGTCCGCGCGTCCTCAAGGGAATTATGTATATCACACAGAGTAGACACAGCCGGCTTATCATCTGACAGACAGCGCGGTAGGATTTGAGGGCAATTATGAAGAGGATAGATAAGGAATATCGCGATCTTTTCCTGGAATTGGAGGAGTACGAACGTAAGGGCGTTATTATACGCATGAACCGTGTCCCGGCCAGCCCGTGTCAGGTCGCGGACGCGCATGTTGTGCGGGAACGCGGAAGTTATATGCGAGATTATATTATGGAAGGGGGAATGGTCAAAGAACTCCATTTCAATGAACTGGCGGACCGGCTCATACAGGCTGACAACTATAAATAAGAGAAAGGAAAGCCGTCTGTATACTTTTTTTAGGAAACACATGTTAAAAAAGTATTAAAAAATTGTTAATGCGAAATGGAACATGGTATACTATAATAACATTAGCCGCGAAGCGGCGGAGTGATTTGACATGTTATAATAATATAGCTTAATGGAGGTGTGCCGATGGGACATAATAGAAGAGGATTAATTGTGATGGTCCTGTTTATCCTACTGGTATCCGTTGTCTTTATCGCGGTTGTGATGATCGGTAATAATACGCCGGGTAAAACATTGGCTGACCCGGAAGCGTATTTTGGAATAGAGAACGCGAATCAAATGGCTGTGATCGTGGATAACGAGATCGTTGGCGCCCAGGGCTGTATTATCAATGGAACAGCGTACGTATCGTACGAGACCGTTCAGAAGTATCTGAACAGTCGTTTTTATTTTGACTCGAATGAGAATCTGCTTCTGTATACTCTGCCCGGCGCGACGGCCAGGGCAGAGGCCGGGAGCGGCCGATATACGGACGGCGGCGCGGGAGGAACCCTGAATCATGACGTTTTCGTGTCGGATGGCGGGACAATTTATATCGCGCTGGATTATGTCCAGCTTTATACCAATATTGATTTTACGACTTATGAGTCTCCGTCACGGACAGTCATTACGAAGACGTGGGGAACGATTCAGACAGCTTCGGTTACGAGAGACACGCAGGTCCGAACAGAGATGTCTGTTAAGAGCGCTATTCTGGAACAGGTCACGGCAGGTGAGAGCCTGCGGCTTGTGGCGGATAATGGTAAGTGGGCAGAGGTCAGGACGGAGGATGGTTATCTGGGTTACATTCAGAAATCGCGGCTCTCGGACGCGGCGGACACAGAGATCAGCCGGGCTTTTGACGAGCCTGTTTATACGAGCCTGACACGGGATCACACAATTAATATGGCGTGGCACCAGGTTACGAGTCAGACAGCGAATAATAGTCTTTCGGACCTGATTTCGGGAGCGAGCGGGCTTAACACGGTCGCGCCTACCTGGTTTTTTATTCTTGACACAAACGGAAATATCGCTTCACTTGCCAGCCCTTCTTACGTAGCGACCGCCCGTCAGGCGGGAATTGAGGTCTGGGCTGACGTGAATGATTTTGACGGCCAGTCTTTATATGGCGGGATTAACTCGAATGACGCGACGTATGAGCTTCTCAGCTACACCTCCAAGCGTCAGAACCTTGAGGGACAGCTGATCTCCGCGGCGCTTTCCGCGGGCGTGTCAGGAATCAATATCGACTTTGAGAAAATCAGCAGTGAATGCGGCCCGCATTATATCCAGTTTATCCGGGAGATGTCGGCGCTTTGCAGGACGAATGGACTTGTCCTTTCGGTGGACAGCTATGTACCATCTTCCTGGACTACGCAGTATAACCGCGCGGAGCAGGGAGCGGTGGCTGATTACGTGGTCATAATGGCGTATGACGAGAATGGCGACTGGAGTGACGCGATCGGGTCGAATTCCTCTTTGACCTATGTGTCAGAGGCGATTGCGGACACAATAAAAGAAGTACCCGCCGGGAAGATGATCCTGGGAATACCTTTCTTCACGAAGCTTTGGAAGGAGACATCAGCCTCCGGTTCGAGTCAAGGCGGCATATCCTGCTCATCTATGGGCATGGAAGAGGCGGAAGCGACACTGTCCGCTCATTCAGCGACCATTACATGGGATGATAAAACAGGACAGAATTTCGGGACGTATACCGAGAATGGCACAATCTATTCTGTGTGGCTGGAGGATGAGAAATCAATCGCGGAGAAGCTCAATTTGATGAAGCAGAATGGTCTCGCGGGTTCCGCGGCGTGGAAGCTGGGACAGGAGAAGAGCTCGATCTGGGCCGTGATCGCGGGATATATGAATTGATCCGGCCGGTCTTTAAAGAAGGGAGAGATGACCTTGTCGGGTGTTTTTAGATTAGGATTTTGCGTTTGGGATATACCCGCCGCTTACGCGCTGGCGGGAGTGATTGTGTTCGGCGTCATACAGCGCCGTAAATACAAGAAGCGCCATAAGGCGCTTCAGGACGCGTCAGAGAAGCTTAAGGAAGCTTCCTGATATAATGATTCACAATTCCTTTAATGTTGGAACCGGAGATGTTGCCGATTTCGGAATTGCGGCTGTCCTTGGAGATGGACCGATTGTCGCCGAGAACGAAATACTCGTTATCACCGAGCGTGATCGGGAAGGAGATATCCTCAGGCGTTGTAACATCACTTGAGAGATAGGTCTCGTTTTGTACCACGCCATTGACCAGCAGCTGGTTTTTCCGGTTTATATTAATTGTGTCACCGGGAAGGCCAATCAGGCGTTTAACGATCAGCGTGTCCTCCTGGACGGATTTGGCGACAATGATATCGCCTCTTTCGTAATCTTTGGCCAGTCGGCTGTAAACGATGATGTCACCGTCATAGAGGGTTGGTTCCATCGAGCCGCCCTGAACCTTGGAAACACCGAAAATTACTTCAAGCAGTACGAGAATAACAATTGCCCAGAAACTGACTTGAATTACGATTGTCAATAAGGTCCGCAGGCGTCTGCTCTTCTTATTCTTGGCGGAGATTTCGTCGAGCTCTTCTGTTACCTTCTGTTGGAGGGCGTTGAACTTCTCATCTTCCGCGTCTTCTGATTTCTCGCGCAGAACGTCTATGAACCCCGGATCCTCGTAGGGATTGGGAAGTGTATTCAGGGCTTCGTAGAGTGTTGGTTTCTTATCTTTTTTCTCAGTTTTCTTCATGAGAATCCTCCGTAATTACCTGATTCTCTTGCGTGTCAGAAGGCAGTGAGAGATCTGCCTGTGTAATATTGGTCATATCATTGTGAGCGCTCTCAAGGGCGCGCCGCAGAGACTCGATGCTTTCTAACAGGGAATCAGCTTGAGTTTTCGCACGTAATTTCAAAGTTTCCGCGTAGGTTTCCGCTTTAAGACGCGTATCAGAAGAGTAATCATCCGCGTCTTTCCTGGCGGCAGTGGTTGTATGGTCGGCTTCCGCGCGGGCGTCCGCGAGCGTCTTGGCCGCGGTCTCATTTGTTTTTGAAGTGAGTTCACGGGCTGCCTGATCCGCGTCTGAGCGTGTCTTGTCGGCTTCTGTCTTCGCGTCCGAGCGAACCTGTTCAGCTTCGGCGCGCGCGTCTGCCAGAGCTTTATCGGCTTCCGCCTTGGCGTCCGCTTTGGCCTTGTCCGCTTCTGCCCGCGCGGCTGCCCGGATTTCCTCGCATTTATTCAGTGTCTCCGCGCGCATAGCGGCGGCTTCCTTCTGAGCGGCTTCTGTAATGTCACCCGCCTGATCCTGCGCTTCCTGTAAAAGTTCTGTGATCTTAGCGTAGTTATCCGCGTATTTCTGATAATATTCCGTATATTTGGCGATTGCTTCGTCCTTCTCCGCGATCTCCGCTTTCAGAAGTTTCAGCTCATCATTCGCTTTCTGCTTCGCGTCAGTCGTCTCCTGGAGGAGGTTCTTGATATAAGTCAGGACAGATTCCTTGTCAAATCCGCCGAAGTGAACGGTTTTAAATTTCAGCGCGTCTTCTTTTTCTTCTTTCATTTAGAATTTACCTCCATATCGCTCTTATATAGAATTATACTTCAAAATGTATATAGACGCCACTTAAATTTATCTTATCAGGCAGAGCCCGGGCCGCGGGCAAACGGTAGCTGTTGCCTTTTATGAGTCATTCTTGTATAATAGTTAAAGATACAGCGGAAAGGATGTCTGTAAACAATTGTGTATACCAAAATAATTAAAATAAATCCTGAAGACATTGAATTGGCGGATACCAGGAAGCAGATTGAGGAAGCCGGCGAGATTCTGAGAAACGGCGGTCTTGTAGCTTTTCCGACAG